>JAESGN010000335.1_pt1 | contig 58478 bp, 61 predicted proteins | sample 9269731 | NCBI WGS metagenome assembly JAESGN01 (sample SAMN15720683, study PRJNA650826) | algae metagenome | isolation source: Mojavia pulchra JT2-VF2 and co-occurring heterotrophs from desert soil | place: USA: Cadiz Valley, Joshua Tree National Park, CA | collected 1998-06-08
GCTTGTGCTTGGTCGCCTCGAAATCCTGGCTGGCGAGGAGCTCGCGCAGGAAGACAGTCTCGCGCTTGGCGTTGGGCAGCTCGATGCCGATGGCGTTCTTGCCCTGCACCACCGCGACGCGCGCCGAAACCGCGCTCATCGACCGCGCGATGTCGTCGGCAAGCGAAATCACCCGCGACGACTTCGTGCCAGGCGCAGGCTCAAGCTCGTAAAGCGTCACCACAGGGCCGGGGCGGACCTGCGTGATCTCGCCGCGCACGCCGAAATCCTCCAGCACGCCTTCGAGCAGGGTCGCGTTCTGTTCCAGCGCGTCCGTCGAGACAGTGTTGGCGAGCGATTTCTTCGGCTCGGCCAGATAGGTCAGCGGCGGCAACTCGAAGGAATCGCGCTCGAGGAAGGAGGGCTGCGCCTCGCGCTGCATGCGCTTGCCGGGCTTGGGCGCGGGAGCGGGGGCGGCGACGCGCGGAGCGTTGAGGTCGCGCAGGTCCTGCGCGTCGTCGATGTCGAAGGGCGGATCGTCGTCGACGTCGCGGGAAGCCGGCGCGCGCGTGCCCGGCAGCGGTGCCGGATCGAAATTCGGCAGGGGCTGACGCGGCGCGGGACCGGTGCCGAATTGCGGCTCGCGGCGGACGCGGCCTGCACCGACCTGCGGCGCGGGGCCGGTGTCGACGGCGGGCTCGGGCGGGTGGGGCAGGCGGCGCAGGATCGCCGCGCGCAGCGCCATCGCGCCATGGGCGAGCCAGCCGATCAGGATGACGGCGATGCCGGGCTCCTCGTCGCCGCGCTCCTCGCCATCGGAGAGGCCGTCATCGGCCTCGTCGTCGAGGGCCGGATCCTCGTCATGGACGAAGCCGAAGCCGGCGGCGGCGGTGACGGCGAGAATGGCGATGCCGGCATAAAGGAAGCCGACGAGGCTCGCGACGGCGCCTCCGGCGATGCCTGCGATGTTGCGGGTGCCGAAGAGCAGCCCGTCGCCGATGACGCCGCCCATGCCGGTCGGCAGCGGCCAGCGCGGCGTCGCCGGCAGGGCGCTGGCGACGGCGGCAGCGGCGGCGACGCCAACGACCCAGAGGCCGAGCTTGAGCGCGCCGCGGTCGAAGAGGTGGAAGCGGACCAGCCGCAACGCCCAGATCATCGGCGGGAAGAGCAGGGCGATGACGCCGAGCCCGACGAGCTGCATCAGCAGGTCGGCGATCATGGCGCCCGGACGGCCGAGCCAGTTGCGGACCGCGCCATTGGTGGCGTTGTTGAGGCTCGGATCGTTGGCCGACCAGCTCGCGAGGGCCAGGGCGACGACCGCCATCAGCGCGAGCAGCCCCAGCCCGGTCAGCTCGGCGGCGCGGCGCGACAGGAACTCCCGCACCGGATCGGGCAGGCGGTCCATAAGCGATCGGGAGCGGCGGATGGTGCGCATGCGGCTTCGAGTCGTATTCCGGGCTTTGGGCCGCATCATGCCGGCCATATCCTCCACGTTAGGAAGCTGTGGTTAAGGCCCGCTTAACCTTGAAGCACGTCGATCTTGCGGCAGTGCACAGACATGAAAAAACCCCGGCGGTTTCACGCCGGGGTCGGTTTCACGTGAATCGCTGAGCGATGATCACATGTTGTAGGCGCGCTCGCCATGCTCGGCGATGTCGAGGCCCTCGCGCTCCTGATCGGGCGTGACGCGCAGGCCGACGACGACATCGACGATCTTGTAGAGGATGAAGGAGCCGACGCCGCACCAGACGACCGCGACGGCGACCGCGACGAACTGCTTCCAGACCTGCGCGCCCATGGCGTAGTCGGCGACGCCGACGCCGCCGAGTGCCGGGGCGACGAAGATGCCGGTGCCGATCGAGCCGATGATGCCGCCGACGCCGTGGACGCCGAAGACATCGAGCGAGTCGTCATAGCCGAGCGCGTTCTTCACCGTGGTGCAGAAGAAGAAGCAGACGATGCCCGCGACGGCGCCGAGCACGATCGCGCCCATCGGCCCGATGAGGCCGGCGGCCGGGGTGACGGCGACGAGGCCGGCGACGATGCCCGAGAGCATGCCGAGCAGCGAGGGCTTGCCCTTGACGATCCACTCGATGAAGAGCCAGCCGAGGCCCGCTCCGGCCGTGGCCGTGAAGGTGTTGATCATGGCGAGCGCGGCGCCGCCGGTGGCTTCGAGATTGGAGCCGGCATTGAAGCCGAACCAGCCGACCCACAGGACTGCGGTGCCGATGAAGGTCATCGTCAGCGAGTGCGGCGACATCAGCTCCTTGCCGTAGCCGATGCGCTTGCCGACCAGGAGCGCGCCCACCAGCGCCGCGATACCGGCATTGATGTGGACGACCGTGCCGCCGGCGAAGTCGAGCGCGCCGAGGGTGAAGAGGTAACCCTCCGAGAACCAGACCATATGGGCCATCGGGAAGTAGACGAAGGTGCCCCAGAGGATGACGAAGAGGATCATCGCGGAGAACTTCATGCGCTCGACCAGTCCGCCGACGATCAGGGCGGGCGTGATCATCGCGAAGGTCATCTGGAAGCAGATGAAGACGTATTCAGGGATCACGACGCCCTTGGTGAAGGTGTCGGAGGTGGAATCCGGCGTCACGCCGGCGAGGAAGGCCTTGGAGAAGGAGCCGATGAAGCTCGTCAGCGAGCCGCCCGAGGTGAAGGCGAGGCTGTAGCCGTAGATCACCCAGACGATGCACATGATCGCGGCGATCGCCGTGATCTGCGTCATCACCGAGAGCATGTTCTTGGTCCGGGAGAGGCCGCCATAGAACAGCGCCAGCCCCGGCAGCGTCATGAAGAGGACGAGGAGCGAGGACACCAGCATCCAGGCGGTGTCGCCCTTGTTGGGCACGGCCGCGGCGGCGGCCGCCGGCGCCTCGGGAGCCGCCGTCTGGGCCAGGGCCGCGCCGGCGCAGAGCGCGGCGAGCGTGAGGCCGGTCAGCCCGGCCCGCAGGGAAGTCCTGAAATTCATTGCTTGAAACTCCTGAAGGGTCGGGGGCTCAGAGGGCGTCGCCGTCGGTCTCGCCGGTGCGGATGCGCACCGCCTTCTCGATCGAGGAGACGAAGATCTTGCCGTCACCGATCTGGCCGGTACGGGCGGCGGCGGTGATCGCCTCGATCACCTTGCCGACGAGCTCGTCGGCGACAGCCACCTCGATCTTGATCTTGGGCAGGAAGCTCACGGCGTATTCGGCGCCGCGGTAGATCTCGGTATGACCCTTCTGCCGGCCATAGCCCTTCACTTCAGTCACTGTCAGGCCGTGCACGCCGATGGCGGTGAGCCCGTCGCGCACCTCCTCCAGCTTGAACGGCTTGATGATCGCCATCACGATTTTCATCTGCTGGGTTTCCCCTTTACGCCGCCTGGTCGTCAGCCCCGGCGAACTCGTTGCGCCTCGCCCGCCCTGCGATGCGCAGTGCGACGCAGCGCATAATTCAAGGGACGTGCCAAAGCGCTCCGCGGGCCGGCGTCAGCCTCCGGGCGGGGGAATCAGGCACAGATCAGCCGAAAATCGAATCTGGAGCGCCTATTCGATAGGCATTTGCTTTCTCGTTATGCAATTGCCTGAAAAGGCGTCAGGCGCGATCCGGCCGTGGGCGGATCAGGCCTTCCTGCGCCACGGAGGCCACCAGCCGCCCCTCGCGGTCGAAGACGAGGCCGCGCGAGAAGCCGCGCGCGCCCGAGGTCGAGGGGCTGTCCTGCGCGTAGAGCAGCCATTCATCGGCGCGGAAGGGGCGGTGGAACCAGAGTGCGTGGTCGAGGCTCGCGCCCTGGATCTTCTGGTCGAAAACGGTCGTGCCATGCGCGATGAGGCTGGAATCGAGCAGCATGAGGTCCGAGGCGTAGGCGAGAACGCTGCGATGCAGGGCTGGCTCGTTGGGCAGGGTCTCCATCGCCCGGATCCAGACGTTGAACTTCGGCTCCATCTTGCCGCCGGTGCGGTAGCGCTCGAGCTCGACGGGGCGGATCTCGATCGGCCGCTTGCGCTGGTAATAGGCCTGCACCGCATCCGGCATATGCGGCAGCACGGTCTTCGCCATCTCCTCGCGATCCGGCAAGTCCTCGGGCATCGGGACGTCCGGCATCGGCATCTGGTGCTCGTAGCCGGGCTCATCGACCTGGAAGGAGGCCGACATGGCGAAGATCGCCTCGCCCTTCTGGATGGCGAGCACGCGCCGCGTCGTGAAGGAGCGGCCGTCGCGCAGGCGATCGACTTCATAGACGATCGGCATCTCCGGGTCGCCAGGCAGCAGGAAATAGGCATGCAGCGAATGCGGTTGGCGGTCTTCCACGGTCTTGCAGGCGGCATAGAGCGACTGCGCGATCACCTGGCCGCCGAAGACGCGCGGCCAGGTCGACTTCGGGCTGCGACCGCGGAACAGATTGCTTTCGAGCTGCTCGAGGTCGAGGATCGCCGTCAGGGAAGCGCTGATCTGCTGTGACATGAGGCCGTATCGCGGTCGGGTTGACGTTGGCATCGGCGGCCCGCAGAGGAACAGCCGGGTTTACCCGCATCAGCACCGAGGCGGCTTGCCTCGTCAAGCGGGCCGCCATGGCGTCGGGCCGAAAAGTGGAAACCGCTTTTCGGAAGAATCCGATGCGATAACAAATGGATAGATCACGGTTATCGCGTCCGGCAGGACGCGCGGCGATCCAGGGAGAAGCAGAATGGCCGTCGTGCCGGACGCAAGCATGCGCATCGTCATCGCCGGTGGCGGCATCGCCGGATTGAGTCTCGCGCTCGCCTTGAAGCAGGCGCTCGGAGCGGGCTTCGCGGTGGTGCTGGCCGATCCGGGGGTGAACGCCGCTCCCAAGCCCGACAACCGCGCCTATGCGGTGGCGGCGGGCGCCCGCTCGATGCTGGAGACGCTCGGCGTCTGGGAAGCGGTCTCCGGCCACGCCCAGGCGATGATGGAGATGGTGATCTCGGACAGCCGAACGAACGATGCCGTCCGGCCCATCTTCCTCACCTTCGACGGTGAGGTCGAGCCCGGCCAGCCTTTCGCCCATATGGTCGAGAATGCCGCGCTGGTGGCGGAGCTGAAGGCCGCCTGCGAGCGGGCCGGGGTCGATCTGAGGCCGGTCGGCGTGCGCGGTTTCGCCGTCGAGGACGAGGCTGTCGCGATCACCTTCGCCGATGGTGCCGAGGACAAGGCGGCGCTGCTGGTCGCGGCCGATGGCGCCCGCTCGCGGCTGCGCGAGCAGGCCGGGATCGGCTGGGTCGGCTGGAATTATCCGCAATCCGGCATCGTCGCGACGATCGGCCATGAGCGGCCGCATCACGGCAGGGCGGTCGAGCACTTCCTGCCTTCGGGGCCCTTCGCCATCCTGCCGCTCAGCGACGGCGGCAGGCTCGGCCACCGCTCCTCGATCGTCTGGACGGAGAGGACCGGCAACGTCGCGCCGCTGCTGTCGCTCGATGCGCAGGACATGTTGGCCGAGATCGAGATGCGCTTCGGGTTCGAGCTCGGCGAGATCACGCTGGAGAGCCCGGTGAGCGCCCATCCGCTCGGCTTCGGCGTGGCGCGGCGCTTCGTCGACCAAAGGTTCGCGCTGCTGGGCGATGCCGCCCATCTCATCCACCCGATCGCGGGACAGGGGCTCAATCTCGGGCTGAAGGATGTCGCGGCGCTGGCGGAGGTCATCGTCGATGCCGCGCGCCTCGGGCTCGATGCCGGCGCGCTCGACGTGCTCGAGGATTACGAGACGGCGCGCCGCTTCGACACGGTCGCGATGGGTGCGGTGACGGACGGGCTCAACCGGCTGTTCTCGAACGATGCGACGCCGCTGCGGCTGGCACGCGATCTCGGGCTCGGGCTGGTCGATCGGCTGCCGGGGCTGAAGCGCTTCTTCATCCGCGAGGCCGCCGGTGTCGCCGGTGCGCCGCCGCGGCTGTTGCGGGGCGAGACGCTCTGAGCGCGCCCGCTCAGCCTGGCCAGTCCTCCTCAGGCCAGTCGCGCGCGGTGTGAATGACGCGCAGGATCGCGACGACCTCGCGGCCGCCCTGGAGCGCGAGCGCATAGGCCAGGATGTAGGGCAGGCGGGGAACCAGTTTCTCGTAGACGCCACTCACGCGTCCCGGCCGTCCGGTCGCGAAATCACCGAGCTCGTTCCCGGCCTGCTCGATGGCATCGACGACCCGCTCAGCCGCGTCGGGGTTGTCTTCGGCGATGTATCGAAGGATATCGAGGTAGTCGCGTCTGGCATCGTCCGACCAGATGACGGGCCTCATCCTCGGCCGGCCTTCCTCAGCCTCGCATCCGCGACGATTTGGCGAGCCTCGGCGGTGACCTGGTCGTGCGCGAAGACCCGTCCGGCCTCGACGTCGCCCAAGCCGCGTTTGATCCCCTCGATGATCTCAAGCTCGCGGTCGACATAGGCTGACACCGCCTCGCCCGCGAGGAAGGATTTGCTGCGCCGGGTGTCGGTCGCGATTCGCTCCAGCTTGCGCTTCGTCTCGGCCGAAACCCGAATCGTCATCGTTTCCGTCGCAGCCATCGTTCCGACTCCTGTGTTGTCGTGTGTACATCTTAACACAAGGGAGAGGAGCTAGCGACGCGGCTTCAATCCTCCAGCGGGCGAGCCTCTTCCGGCAGCATGATCGGGATGCCGTCGCGGATCGGGTAGGCGAGCTTCGCGGCGCGGCTGATCAGTTCCTGCCTCGCCGCGTCGTATTCCAGCGTGCTCTTGGTCAGCGGGCAGACCAGGATCTCGAGCAGCTTGGGATCGACTCGGGTGGTCGTGTCGGTTTCGTTGGTCATGCGGCTTCCTTAGCTCTTGCGCGGCAGGTCGGCCAGCATCCCGGCCGCGACCATCAGCTTCGGCAGGGTGAGGCCCGAGGTGGCGATGGCGTTGATCGTACTGCGGGTGCGCTCGACATCCTGGCCGCGCTCGGCGAGCCAGCTTTCGAGCGAGCCCTTGCCGCCATCCGAGGAGGCGATCTCCTGCGTCATCTGCGCATGGGCGTCGTCGAGCGTCTCCACGGCCCGTTCGCGGGCGAGACGCTCATAGTCGTCCGTCGCCGGCACCGCCGCTGCGGCCGCCTCGAGATTCGAGAGGCCGAAGAAGGCATCGACGCCGAAATGGATGCGGGCGACATCGCTGATCTTGCGCTTGCTGCGCTCGGCGATGTCGACGATATCCGTCGCCTGGGCGAGCGAGGGCAGGCTGGCGACACGGGTGGCGAGCGCCTCTGGCACGCCCTCGGAGGAGAGGACGGCGATGCGGGCGAGCCGCGCCTGGGCGGCGGCTTCCGGCAGCAGCGCATCGAGCTCGGCCGAGAGATCGGTAACACCCCTGGCGTAATGCGCGATGGTCTGCTCGATCGTGCCAGGCTTGGCCGCGCCACGCCGCAGGAACCAGCCCATGCGGTCGATGACGAGCTCCTGTGCGGCGGCATAGAGGCCGAGCTGGGTCTTGCCGGGAATCTTCGCATCGAGCGTGTCGATCTCGCCGTTGAGGCCGATGAGATCGAACGAATCGCGCGCGATCGCGTAGGCGGCGGCGATGGCCGGGACCTCCGAACGGGTCAGCGCCGCCAGGATCGGGACCAGCGCCGGCCCGCCGCGATTGACGATGGCGTTGGCGAGCTGGGTCGCGACGATCTCGCGGCGCAGCCTGTGCCCGGCGATCTCGTCCGGATAGGCGTCGCGCAGCGCCTTTGGGAAATAGCGGACCAGTTCGGTGGCGAGATAGGGGTCGTCCGGCACGCTCGATTCGAGCAGCGCGTCGTGCAGCGCGAGCTTGGCATAGGCCAGCAGCACGGAGAGTTCCGGCCGCGTCAGCCCCTCGCCGCGCTTCTCGCGCTCGACGAGCTGGGCGTCGCTCGGCAGGAACTCGACGCCGCGGTCGAGCCGGCCGTCCTGCTCCAGCGTCTGCATCAGGAAGCGCAGGCCGGGCGTCGCAGCCACGCCCTTGGCCTCGGTGAGCGAGAGCGCCAGCGTCTGCAGGTAGTTGTTGCGCAGGACGAGCAGCCCGACCTCGTCGGTCATCGCCGCGAGCAGTTCGTTGCGCTTTTCCTCCTTGAGGCGGCCGTCCTTCACCGGGTTGGCGAGCGCGATCTTGATGTTGACCTCGACGTCCGAGGTGTTGACGCCGGCGGAGTTGTCGATGGCGTCGGTGTTGAGCTTGACGCCCTTGCGCGCCGCCTCGATGCGGCCGCGCTGGGTCACGCCGAGATTGGCGCCCTCGCCGATGACGCGGGCCCGGAGATCGTTGCCGGCGATGCGGATCGCGTCGTTGGCGCGGTCGCCGACCTGGGCGTCACTCTCGTCCGTGGCGCGGATATAGGTGCCGATGCCGCCGAACCAGAGCAGGTCGACACGGCTTTTCAGGATCGCGGTCATCAGCTCGGGCGGCGAGACCTCCTTCTTGTCGAGGTCGAGCAGCGCCCGGATCTCGGCCGAGAGCGGGATGCTCTTGGCCTGGCGCGAGAAGATGCCGCCGCCCTTCGAGATCAGGCTCTTGTCGTAGTCCTGCCAGGACGAGCGCGGCAGGGCGAAGAGGCGCTGGCGCTCGGCCAGCGAGCTGGCCGGATCGGGATCGGGATCAAGGAAGATGTCGCGGTGGTCGAAGGCAGCGACGAGCTTGATCTCGGGCGAGAGCAGCATGCCGTTGCCGAAGACGTCGCCCGACATGTCGCCGACGCCGGCGACGGTGAAGGGCGAGGTCTGGATGTCGACATCGACCTCGCGGAAATGGCGCTTCACCGCTTCCCAGGCGCCGCGCGCCGTGATGCCCATGCCCTTGTGGTCATAGCCTTGAGAGCCGCCGGAGGCGAAGGCGTCGCCGAGCCAGTGATGCTTCTCCAGCGAGATCGCGTTGGCGGTGTCGGAGAAGGTCGCCGTGCCCTTGTCGGCAGCGACGACGAGATAGGGGTCGTCGCCGTCATGACGCACCGTGTCCGGCGGCGGCACGATGGTCTCGCCGTCGAGATTGTCGGTGAGCTCGAGCAGGTTGCGGACGAAGATGCGGTAGCTCTCGGTGCCCTCGGCGAGCCAGGCGGCGCGATCGGATGCCGGCGGAAGCTGCTTCGGCACGAAGCCGCCCTTGGCGCCGACCGGGACGATCACCGCGTTCTTGACCTGCTGCGCCTTGACCAGGCCGAGCACCTCGGTGCGGAAATCCTGCGGGCGGTCGGACCAGCGCAGGCCGCCGCGCGCGACCTTGCCGAAGCGCAGATGAATGCCCTCGACGCGCGGCGAATAGACGAAGATCTCGTAGAGCGGGCGCGGTAGCGGCAGGCCGTCGACCTGAGCGCAGTCGAATTTGAAGGTGATGGTGCCGCGCGGCTGGCCGTCCGGACCGATCTGGAAGAAGTTGGTGCGCAGCGCGGCATCGACCAGATTGACCAGGCGACGCAGGATGCGGTCCTCGTCGAGGCTGGTGACGGCGTCGAGCGCGCCCTCGATTTCGGCGCGCTTCTGCGCCATGCGCTGCTCGCGCTCCTCCGGCTTGATGCGCGGATCGAACTTGGCGGTGAAATAGCCGACGAGGTCGGCGGCGATGCCGGGGTGGCGCGTCAGCGCGTCGGCGATGTAGCCCTGCGCATAGGGCGCGCCGACCTGCCGGAGATAGCGCCCGAAGGCGCGCAGCAGCGCGGCTTCCCGCCAGCCGAGGCCGGCGGCGAGCACGAGCTGGTCGAAGCGGTCCGATTCGGCGAGTCCACGGAACTGCGCCATCAGCGCGGCTTCGATGGTCGGGTCGAGATGCTCGATGTCGATCTCGCCGTCGTCGGCGCGCTCCAGCGTCATGTCGTGGAGCCAGACGCGGACGTCCTCGCCCGCGCCGCCATTGCCCTGCGGCAGGACGTTGTAGGTCCGCTCGTTGACGACGCGGAAACCCATATTCTCCAGCAGCGGGACGCGAGCCGAGAGCGAGATCGCGCCACCGCGCGAGAACACCTTGAGATTGGCGCGCGTCGCCGCGTCACCCTCGCGGCGGTAGAGATTGACGGCGCGCGGACGCTCCGCCGAGAGCTGCTGCAGCATCTCGATGTCGATCAGTGCATCCGTGGCGGAGAAGCGCTCGCGATAGGCGGCGCCGAAGGCGGCGGCATAGCGCTCGGCGAGCGCGCGGGCGGCGGGCCCGGCCTTCTCCTGGTCGAGGACGTCCTTCAGCCCGTCGCTCCAGGTGCGGACGATCGCGCCGATGCCGGCTTCGAGCGTGGCGCGGTCGATCCGGGGCGTTTTCCCCTCGTCGCGGCCGATGATGTAATGGGTGCGCGACAGCGGCCCTTCCGGATAGGCGGGATAGGCAGCCGAGATCCGCCCGTTATAGACGCGGGCGAGGAATTCGCCGACGCGCAGGCGGACATTGGTGTCGTAGCGGTCCTTCGGGATGAAGACGAGGATCGAGACGAAGCGGTCGAACTCATCGACACGGGCGAGCGCCCGGATGCGCGGCCGCTCGGTGAGCTGCAGGATGTCGAGCGCGAACTGCTCCAGCGTCGGCACGTCGATCTGGAAGAGCTCGTCGCGCGGATAGGCATCGAGCACGTTCAGCAGGGCGCGGCCGGAATAGCTTGCCGGGTCGAAGCCGATATTCTTGGCGACGCGGGCGACCTTGAGGCGCAGATAGGGGATGGCGCGGGCCGAACCGGTATAGGCGTTCGAGGTCAGCAAGCCGACGATGCGCAATTCGCCGTCGAGCCGCCCTTCCGGCGTGAACAGCTTGACGCCGACATAGTCGAGATGGACGCGCCGGTGGACGCGGCTCTTGACGTTGGCCTTGGTGATGATGAGCGCTTGCGGCCGGGCCAGGAAGGCGCGGATCTCGGGCGTGGTCGTCACCAGCTCGCGGCCGCGGCGCAGCACCTTGACGGCGGGGTCGCGCAGGATGCCGAGGCCGGAGCCCTCGATCGGGTCGGCGGCGACGTCGCCGCCGGGGAAACGATAGGCGCGCGCGCCGAGCAGGGTGAAATTGTCGCCGGCGATCCATTCGAGGAATTGCAGCGCCTCGGCGATTTCGTCCTCGGGCAGCGGCGGCGGATTGGCGCGATAGGCCTGGATGACCTCGGTGATGCGCCCGCGCATCGCCGCCCAGTCGTCGACCGCGAGGCCGACATCGGCATAGACTTGGCCGAGCCCATGCTCGAGGCGCTGGCGCGCCTCCGCCGAATCGATTCGGTCGAGATGGATATGGATCAGGCTCTCGCGACGGGTCCCTTCCGGCGCCCTGCCTGCCGCCTCACCGGCGAGCGAGACGAATCGGCCCTTGGCGTCGCGGGCCACGGCCAGGATCGGGTGGGCGACGAGGCGCGGCTCGTAGCCCTGGTCCTGCAATTCCGCCAGCGTCGAATCGAGCAGGAACGGCTTGTTGTCGTTGACGACCTCGAGGATCGTGATCTGGTGCTTGCGGCCATCCGCCTCGAACTCGTCGTCGCGGAAGCGCAGATTGATCGTCTCGGGCTCGCGCGGCTCGGTGAGGTGCTCATAGGCAGCCGCTGCCGCGCGGGCGAGCAGCTCCGGCGGCAGGATTTCGAGATCCTCGGCGACGGAGCGACCGTAGAGCAGCCTTGGAAATTCGGCGGGCATGGGCGATTTCAGCCCGGCGGCAGCAGCTTCAATGGCGGCAACCGCCGCGGCCGTGGCATTCGTGACCCGCTTGCCCATGCTCAACCCCCGTTGTTTTGCCGCAGCGATGACATAGGCTGCACGGCCTTTCAACTTTGCCTTGCCCAACAAAGCGGCAAAATTGCTGTTCCCGGACCAAGACAGGACGCACCATGGCGACGAAGCATGACAAACCAAAGGTCGGAGAGGAACCTGCGAAGCAGGATGCTCCGCCGGCCGTGATGGCGCTCGCTCTCGATCCGGGCGCGCTTTCGGCGGAGAATCAAGCTTATTTCGAGAAATGCCAGGAAAAGCTCGGCTTCGTGCCGAATGTGCTGGCGTCCTATGCCCATGACGACGCCAAGCTCTCGGCCTTCGCCGCCTTCTACAACGACCTGATGCTGGCGCCCTCGGGGCTCTCGAAGCTGGAGCGCGAGATGATCGCGGTGGCGGTGTCGAGCGTGAACCGCTGCTATTACTGCCTCACCGCTCATGGCGCCGCGGTGCGCCAGCTCTCGGGCGATCCCGTGCTCGGCGAGCTGATGGTGATGAACTACCGCGCGGCCGCGCTTTCCAGGCGCCATCGCGCCATGCTGGATTTCGCGGTGAAGCTGACCGAGACGCCGCATCTGATCGGCGAGGAGGATCGCGCGGTGCTGCGCGAAGCCGGCTTCAGCGAGCGCGACATCTGGGACATCGGCGCGGTGGCGGCCTTCTACAACATGTCGAACCGGATGGCCTCGGCGGTCGATATGCGCCCGAATGCGGACTATCACCGGCAGGCGCGCTGAGGCCCAAAAAGAAAACGGCCGGCGCAATGCCAGCCGCTAGTTGGCCTCGACCCGATGGCCCGGCTCCACCGGAACTCCGGGGGGCTGGGGGCTGACAAGCCGGGGCTCAGCAGAACCGGGCCGTCGAGGCAACGACCGTAATTGAGCGGCGCAACTTGGCGGGTCGTTGGCGCGTTGACGGCGAAATTGCGGCATTGCTGACGAAGCCGCGAGGAGCGGCGGCGGGCGATCTCCGCTGCCGGTGCGGTGTCCCTTGCCAGCTCGCTATCGCGGGCGCATCATCGCGGCATGTCGAGTTCGCGTTTCATCCACCGGAGCGGGGAGGCGCCATGAGCGAAAGCGAAACGCCACAATCGCGGCCGGCCGACGCCGTCGTGAGTTTTCCGGCGCCGGCACGGCCCACCACCGTCACCTTCGATCGACGCGAGCTTTCCGAACTGCTCAATCTCTATGGCCGCATGGTCGCGGCCGGTGAGTGGCGCGACTACGCCATCGATTTCCTGAAGGACAAGGCGCAGTTCTCGGTCTTCCGCCGCTCCTCCGAAATGCCGCTCTACCGCATCGTGAAGGACCCGGCGCTGGCGCGCCGGCAGGGAGCCTATTCGGTGGTGGCGGCGACGGGGCTGATCCTGAAGCGCGGCTCGGAATTGTCGCGCGTGCTCAGGGTGCTCGACAGGCAGCTCAGCATCGTGAACTGAGATCAGAAGCCCGGCGGCGAGCGGTCGGCCTCGCCGAGCTCCTTCTGCATCAGCATCTGGTCGAGCCAGCGGCCATGCTTGAAGCCGACCTTCTCGGCGACCCCGATCAGCCGGAAACCCGCCTTCTCATGCAGGCGCCGCGAGCCGATCGAGGCGCCGGTGCCGTCGCCGATGACGGCGATCATCTGGCGGAAGCCACGCTGCGTGCATTCGGCGATCAACGCATCGAGCAGCAGGCTGCCGATCCCGAGCCCCTGCGCGGCGGGCGCGAGGTAGATCGAGTTCTCGACAGTGGCGCGATAGGCCGGGCGGGGGCGGTAGGCCCCGGCATAGGCATAGCCGAGCAGGGCGCCATCGCGCTCGGCGGCGAGATAGGGATAACCGCCGGCCAGGGTCGCTTCGAGGCGGCGCAGCATCTCGGCCTCGCCCGGCGGGTCGAGCTCCCAGGAGGCGGTGCCGTTGCACACCGCATGGGCGTAGATGGCCGCGATGGCGGGAATGTCGACAGGGGCGGCCGGGCGGATCGAAGGCAGTGTCATGCCTGCAGATTGAGCAACGGCCGTGCCAAAACAAATGCCCCGGCCTTGCGGCCGGGGCATGTCGGCTCCGTGGAAGGAGCAGGTCCGTCTCGCTCGCTTACTCGCGGTTGCCGAGCAGCGAGAGGAGGAACTGGAACATGTTGACGAAGTTCAGGTACAGCGACAGCGCGCCGTTGACCGAAAGCTTCGCGGCTTCCTCGGGGTTCATGTCCGAGGAGAGGTACATCTCCTTCAGACGCTGGGTGTCCCAGGCGGTGAGGCCGGCGAAGATGCCGACGCCGACCAGCGAGATCACGAAGCCGAGCCCGCTCGAGGCGAGGAAGATGTTCACGAGCGAGGCCAGGATCAGGCCAATCAGGCCCATGACCAGGAACGAGCCCATGCCCGACAGCGACTTGCTGGTGGTGTAGCCGTAGAGGCTGAGGCCGCCGAAGGCCGCCGCCGTGATGAAGAACACCTGCACCACCGAGGCGCCGGTGTAGCGGATCAGCAGCGTCGACATCGAGACGCCCATGACCGCCGCGAAGGCGAAGAACATGGAACGGGCCGAGGAGGCCGACATCCGGTCGATCCGGAACGAGAAGAAGAAGATGAAGGCCAGCGGCGCGAGCGCGAACACCCACATCAGCGGCGTGCCGTACATCAGCTGGCCGAAGGAGGTGAGATAGGTGTTGCCGATACGCGCGACGGCGTTGGCCTGGTCGGTGACGGCCATCTTGTTGACGCCCAGCGCGAACAGCGCCGAGATCGCCAGACCGATCACCATGTTGTTGTAGACGCCGAGCATGAACGAGCGCAGGCCCTGATCCATCTCGACGGCGCTGGTCTGCTGTGCGCGGCCGGCACCCCAGACTGGAGCATTGCGGTCGAAGTTGCTCATCGAGCGAGTTTCCCCTGACGTAGTTTCGGACGACGGAAGGCACGCAATGCCACCCGTCCTCGCGCACAATCATCGCGATGGAGGGAATATGAGGGGGTTTCGCCTTCCTTACAAGAGCCGGCCATGGTTAAGGCCGGTGCGAGCATAGAAGTTCGGCCGGCGCCGCATGCAGAATTACAGGATTTTAATGTCTATCCCGGTGATGGTTCGGTCAGTCATCATAAATTCCTGAGATGAGAAGCCGGCGCTTTCGACAGTATTTTTATCGTACCGACGAGCCCGAACAGGACGGTAACCACGATAGCGGCAGTCGCAGCCAGTAAAGCACCGGTCGGATCACTGACGAATTCGATGCGCATCACTTGCGTGACGACACCCCAGCCGGCCGCAGTACCCGCGACAACGCCGAACAGCGCCGCGACCAGTCCGATGGCGGCGTATTCAAGGGCGTACGACGAAAGTATGAAGCGACGGGTCGCGCCGAGGGTCTTCAGGATCATCGCGTCATAGAGCCGCGCCCTCTGTCCGGCCGCCAGCGCGCCACCCAGAACCAGCAGGCTGGCGGCGATGGCGAGGCCCGAGGCGCCGCGGATCGCGGTGGCGAGCTGTTCGACGATGGTGTTGACCGCCTCCAGCGCATCCTTGACCCGGACGGCGGTGACGGCCGGGAACTCGGTTGCGAGCCGGCGCATCAGAGCGGGGTCGCCGGAGCCGTTGCCATTCGGGGCCGCGGTGATGGTGGCGAGATCGGTATGCGGGGCGCCCGCGAAGGTGTTGGGCGAGAACACCATGACGAAATTGATGCCGAAGGAACGCCAGTCGATGCTGCGGAAGTTGGCGACGCGGGCAGTGATGCTGCGCCCGAGCACGTTGACGGTGAGCCGGTCACCGATCTTGAGGCCGATGCCGGCGGCGTTCTGCGCGTCGAAGGACACCAGCGGCTCGCCCTTGTAGTCGGCCGGCCACCATTCTCCCGCTGCGATCTTCGAGCCCTCGGGAAGGCCCGCCGCATAGGTAATGCCGCGGTCGCCATCGAGCACCCAGGCGGATTGCTCGCTCGCCTTGACGTCCTCGGCGCGGGTGTCGTTCACCGCCAGGATGCGCCCGCGCATCATCGGCACGCGCTCGACGGTCGCGCCCGGTCTTTCCTGTGCGAGGAAGGCGTCGAAGCGGGTGGAATCGCGGCTGGGGATGTCGAGGAAGAAGAAGCTCGGCGCCTTGGCCGGCAGCGCGCCGGTGAGCTGGCGCGTCAGGCTGACATCGATGAAGGCGAGGGCCGAGAGCAGGGCGACGCCCAAGCCCAGCGAAAGCACCAGCGACGGGGTCAGGGCGCCCGGGCGATGGCTGTTGGCGAGCGCCATCCGGAGCGACGGGCTGCGCGGACGGGGCAGGCGGCGGGCGAGCGCCATCAGTCCGACCGAGACTCCACGCAAGAGCACGAAGACGCCGAACATGACGCCGATATAGATCAGCGCGATGCGCCGGTCATAGGCAAAGCCGAGCGCGACGCCGACCAATCCGGCCAGCGCCAGCAGGCAGAGAACAAGGTAGATCGCGCGTGGGCGGCGCGGATCGGGCTCGACCTGGTCACGGAACAGGGCCGAGACCGGCACGTCATGGGCGCGGCCGAGCGGGATGATGGCGAAGACCAGGGCCGTCAGCAGGCCGTAAAGCGCGGCGATGGCGAGCTCTCCAGGCGCCAGCGTCGGCTCGAAGGGCACGGGCAGGATGCTTTGCAGCAGGGCGCCGAGCGCGAAGGGGGCGGCAGCGCCGAGCACGAGGCCGATCGCGGTGCCGATGGCGGCGACGAGCATCACCTCGGTCAGATGGATCGCGACGACGCGTCCGCCGGTGGCGCCGACGGCTTTCATGGTGGCGAAGTCGAGCTTCTTGGCCTCGACGAAGCGGCGCACCGCATTGGCGACGCCGACGCCGCCGACCAGCAGGGCGGTGAGGCCGACCAGCGTCAGGAACTGGGTGAAGCGTTCGAGGTTGCGCTGGAAGCTTGGCGCGGCATTGGCGCGGGAGCGGATTTCCCAGCCGGCGTCGCGCTGCTGCGTGCCGGCATCCGCGATCAGCCTGTCGAGATCGGCGTCACCAGACGCAGCCTGCGGCAGTTGGAGGCGGTAAGTCCAGCGGATCAGGCTGCCGGGCTGGATCAGGCCGGTGGCGCGCAGCGCGTCCTGCGAGATGAGGAGGCGCGGGCCGAAGCCGACGCCGGCGGCGATCTTGTCGGGCTCGGAGACGAGATTGGCGCGGAGCTGGATCTTCGCGCCGCCGACCGTGACGGTGTCGCCGGGCTTGAGGTCGAGCCGGCCGAACAGGATGGGGTCGGCGACTGCGCCATAGGTACCGTCGCGCTCGCCGAGCAGGCCGGCGATCGGCTGCCGAGGGTCGGTCTCGACCGTGCCGATGCTGGGATAACCGGCATCGACGGCCTTGATCTCGACAAGGGCCGCGCCCTTCTCGCCGGCATTGGCCATGGCGCGCATCGTGGCGATGGTCGAGACCGTGCCGCGAGCCGTCAGGAAGGCGAGCTCCTGCGGCGTCGCCTCGCGCTGGATCAGGCTGAAGGAGGCGTCGCCGCCGAGGATGCGCCGGCCTTCGCGCGCCAGCCCCTCGGTGAGGCCGCGCGAGGCGGAGGCGACGGCGGCGATGGTCATGACGCCCAGCGCCAGGCAGGCGATGAAGACGCCGAAGCCGCGCAGGCCGGCGCGCAGATCGCGCAGGGCCAGGCGCAGCGACAGGCCGAAGCCGAGGGAGGAGCGGGCGGGCGGGCCGCCGAGCGGCTTGACGGGCGCGTGCATCGTCAGATGTCCGCCATCGCGTCTTCTTGCTCGATCACGCCGGAGCGCAGGCGGACGGTGTGGTCGCAAAGCGCCGCGAGCGAGAGGTCATGGGTGACGAGCACGAGGGTGGCGCCGCGCTCGCGCTTCAAGGCGAAGATCAGGTCGACGATGGAGCGGCCGGTCGCCTCGTCCAGATTGCCGGTCGGTTCGTCGGCGACGAGGATTGCCGGATCGGGCGCGACGGCCCGCGCGATGGCGACGCGCTGCTGCTCGCCACCGGAAAGCTGCGCCGGGTAATGGTCCATGCGGTGGCCGAGGCCGACATTGCGGAGTTCGGCCTCGGCGCGGGCGAAGGCGTCGGGGGTGCCGGCAAGCTCGAGCGGCAGCGCCACGTTCTCACGCGCCGTCATGGTCGGCACGAGATGGAAGGACTGGAAGACGATGCCGATACGCCGGCCGCGGAAGACCGCGAGCCCGTCCTCGTCGAGCTGGCCGAGATCCTGCCCGGCGACCTTGACGATGCCGGAATCGGGGCGCTCCAGCCCGGCCATGGTCATCAGCAGGGTCGACTTGCCGGAGCCGGAAGGGCCGACGAGGCCGGACGCCTCGCCATCGGGCAGCGACACCGAGACGCCTTTCAGGATATGGACGCGAGCGGCTCCGCGCCCCAAACTTAAATGCACATCCTGCAACTCGATCGCCGGGGCGGCCTTTTCGCTCATCACGCCATGATCCTGACTTACGCTTCCATCGCCGTCCCGGCCGGGACCTCGTCGCGGCCCCTGCGGAGCCGTGAGGTGCCGAGGCGGGGCTTGCGCCGATATGGGCGCGGTTTCGCAGTTGTCCAATCGCTTGCGGCGATTTTCACGCTGATCGCCCTCACCTTGATGGTGGCTGCTCCGATGGCCTTCGCCCAGACCGCGACCCCGGTTCCTCCGGCCGGAAAGACGCTCAAGCTCGTTGCGTTCGGCGATTCGCTCTCGGCCGGCTACAACCTGCCGGGCAGCGCCGCCTTCCCTGCCGTTCTGGAGCAAGCGCTGCGCCAGAAGGGCATCGCTGTCGAAATCGTGAATGCCGGCGTTTCCGGCGACACGACGCAGGGCGGGTTGGAGCGGCTCGACTGGTCGGTGCCCGATGGGACCGATGGCGTCATCCTCGAACTTGGCGCCAACGATGCCCTGCGCGGTGTCGATCCGGCCCAGACGCGGCAAGCGCTGGAGGCGATGATCGCGCGCTTGAAGGAGCGTGGCATCCCCGTGATGCTCGCCGGCATGTATGCGCCGCGCAATCTCGGCACGGATTATGCCAAGCGCTTCGATGCGATCTATCCGGAGCTTGCGGAAAAGCACGCTCTGGTGCTTTACCCCTTCTTTCTGGAGGGCATCGCGGGCGACCGCGCGCTGAACCAGGCGGACGGGCTCCATCCCACGGTCGAAGGCGTCAAGGTCATCGTCCGCAACATCCTGCCGACGGTCGAGCGCTTCATCGCGACGCTGCCGGCCAGATCCTGATCCGTTCCCGGTTCCAGCGGGACGAATCCCCAAGCCTTTTTCCACGCCGCCCGCCGGCACCGTTTCCGGAGTTGCTTTGCCATGGACTACCGCCGCCTCGGACGCACCGATCTCAAGGTCTCGGTGATCTGCCTGGGAACCATGACCTGGGGGGAGCAGAATACGGAGGCCGAAGGCCACGCCCAGATGGACTACGCTGTCGAGCAGGGCGTCAATTTCTTCGATACCGCCGAGCTCTATTCGATCCCGCCGAAACCGGAAACGCAGGGCTCGACCGAGCGGATCATCGGCAGCTGGTTCAAGGCGCGCGGGAACCGCGACAAGATCATCCTGGCCTCGAAGATCTGCGGGCGCGGCGGCAATAGCTGGTTCCGCGACGACCAGAGCCCGACACGCGTCACCCGCAAGCAGATCATGGAGGCGGTCGACAAGAGCCTCGCGCGGCTGCAGACCGATTATATCGACCTCTACCAGATCCATTTTCCCGAGCGGCCGATGCCCTGGGGCTCGAACCCGACGCGCTTCTCGCATGCGGCCTATGAGAAGCCGGCCGACGAGACTTCCATCCCCGAGCAGCTCGACGCCTTCGCCGAGGTGGTGAAGGCCGGCAAGATCCGCCATCTCGGCCTCTCCAACGAGAGCGCCTGGGGCACGATGCGCTTCGTCGCCGATTCGGAGGTTCGCGGCACGCCGCGCGTCCATTCGATCCAGAACGCCTACAACCTGCTCAACCGCACCTTCGAGACGGCGCTGGCCGAGGTCGCGATCCGCGAGGATGTCGGGCTGCTCGCCTATTCGCCGCTGGCGCAGGGCTACCTCACCGGCAAATATCTCGATGGCGCCCGCCCGGCCGGGGCCCGCACGACGCTGTTCAACCGTGGCCAGCGCTATGAGGGCGCGGGCGCCGAGGATGCGATCAAGCGCTACATCGCGCTGGCGCGCGAGGCCGGGCTCGACCCGGCGCAGATGGCGCTCGCCTTCGTCAATTCGCGTGATTTCGTGACGGCAAACATCATCGGCGCGACCTCGATGGAGCAGCTCAGGACCGACATCGCCTCGATCGACGTCAAGCTGACGCCCGAGATCGAAGCGAAGATCGACGCGATCCACCAGCTCGTCGGCAATCCCTGCCCCTGATAGCTGGGCGGCAACGCCCTCTGATCCAAAACGCCCGGTCATCCCGGACAAGCCGCGTCAGCGGCGCCGATCCGGGATCCATGCCGGAGCCTTTCCGGCAACGGTTCCGGCATGGATCCCGGGTCTCCCTTCGGTCGCCCGGGATGACGGTGCGGTTATGGGGACTGTGCAAAACCGGTTCCCTTGAGCCGGCTTCCCGCCTACCGTCTCGCCAGAGTCACAATCGCTTGGCAGGAATCGACTCATGCCGAGGCTGTTCATCGCTCTGGAAATCCCCGCCGATGTCGCATCCGAGCTGACGCTGCATCGCGGCGGCCTGTCGGGCGCGCGCTGGATCGAGCCGCCCGACTACCATGTCACGCTGCGTTTCCTCGGCGATGTCGACCGGCGCATGGCGAATGATGTCGACCATATGCTGCCCGATCTCGGCGCCTATCCCTTCGAGGTGACGCTCGATGCGCTCGGCTCTTTCGGCGGCGACAAGCCGCGGGCGGTCTTCGCCCGGGTGGTGCCGACCAAGGCGTTGACCGAGCTCCAGGGCGATGTCGAGCGGCAGATGCGCCGGCTCGGCATGCCGGCCGAAGGGCGCAAATTCGTGCCGCATGTCACGCTGGCCCGGCTGCGCGATACCTCGCCGGTCGAGCTCGCGCATTATCTCAGCCTGCATCCGATCATCAGGCCGATCAACTTCACGGCGCGCCGCGTGGCGCTGATGTCGTCGCGCGATTCGACCGGTGGCGGGCCCTATGTGCTGGAGGCCGCCTATCCGCTCGGCCCGTCCTATCCCAATCGCCTGCCGAGGGAGGTCCAGCGGCGATGACGAGACCGAAACGACTGAGTCCCGAGGCTCAGGCGGAGGCGCTGGCGACCCTGACCGGCTGGAAGCTGGCGCAGGGACGCGAGGCGATCAGCAAGCGCTTCGTCTTTCGCGATTTCAGCGAGGCCTTCGGCTGGATGACGCGGGTGGCGCTGCTGGCCGAGGCGGCGAATCACCATCCCGAATGGTCGAATGTCTACCGGACGGTGGATGTGACGCTCGCGACCCATGATGCCGGCGGTCTGACCGAGCTCGACGTCAAGCTGGCGCGGGCCATCGACGCCCTGGGGAATTGAGCGGGCTCAGCCACTCCAACCGCAAGCCTTCAGCGCCGCCAGCATATGCGGCGGTGGCGGTGCCTCGACATGGATGGGCTCGCGCTTGCGGTAGAGTGGTACGGTGATCGCGCGGGCGTGGAGCTGAAGGCCGGGCCCGCCCTCGCGCGGCGCGCTGCCGTAGATTTCATCGCCGAGCATCGGCCAGCCAGAAGCCTGGCAGTGGACGCGCAGCTGATGGGTGCGTCCGGTCAGCGGCTCCATGGCGAGCCAGGCCAGCGGACCGCCTTCGCCTTGCCCACGCCCGAGCACGCGATAGCGCGTCTGTGAGGGCAGGCCGGCGGGATCGACCTTCATCCACCAGCCGCGTTCAGGCGAGCGACGGGCGAGCGGCAGATCGATCAGCCCTTCGTCCGCGTCGGGCTCGCCCTGCACGATCGCCCAATAGGTCTTGTCGATGCGGCCGTCGCGAAACATCTGGTTGAGCTCGGCCATGGCGCGGGGATGGCGGCCGAGGACGAGGCAGCCGGAGGTGTCCTTGTCGAGCCGATGCGCCGCTTCCGGTTTGCGCGGCAGGCCGAAGCGGAGCTGGTCGAGATAATCGGTCAGCACGGGTATGATGCGGCGCTTCGCTTGCGGGCCGCGATGCGAAGGCAGCCCGGCAGGCTTGTCGATGACGAGCATCATGGCGTCGCGATAGAGCAGCGGCACCGGTAGCGCGGCGTCGTCCTGCCCCGAGGCTTGCGAATTTTCTGGTTGAAGCGGCTGCGCCATGGCATTGCGCTAGCGAAGCCGGCCCGGCGGCGCAACTGAAGATGCCCGCCGAACCGAAGACAGGATGGCGATGAGCGAGACTGAGCCCAAGAAACGCGGCTTCTTTTCGAGGCTGTTCGGACGTGAGGAAGAGCAGGCGGCGCCGGGACCGGCATCCGAGCCGGTGATCGAGCGGGTTGTTGAGCCGATCGAGGAATCGAAGCCGGACGTCGAAGAGGTTGCTCCCACGACGGCTGTCGAGGCGGAAGCGCTTGTCGTCGATGCGCCGGCCCCTGAGCCTGTCGCACCGCCTGTTCCGGTTGAGGAGGTTACGCCTGTCGAGCCGGAGCCGGAACCCGTCGCTATCGTTGTTCCGCCGTCCGAGCCCGTTGCCGCTCCCGAACCTGCTCCCACCCCGGTGCAGCCACCGAAGCGGAGCTGGTGGCGGCGGCTGACGGAGGGGCTGTCGCGCACCTCCTCGGCGTTGACGACGGGGATCACCGACCTCTTCACCAAGCGCAAGCTCGATGCCGGCACGTTGGAGGATCTCGAGGACATCCTGATCCAGGCCGATCTCGGCCTCGCCACCTCGGGGCGGATCGCGAAGGCCGTCGGCGAAGGCCGTTACGACAAGCAGATCGATCCGGCCGAGGTGAAGGCGATCCTGGCGCGCGAGGTCGAGGCGATCCTGATGCCGGTCGCTCATCCGCTGGCGGTCGACGCCACGAAAAAGCCGTTCGTGATCCTGATGGTCGGGGTGAATGGCTCGGGCAAGACCACCACGATCGGCAAGCTCGCGGCGAAATTCCGCACGGAGGGCAAATCCGTGATGCTGGCGGCCGGCGATACTTTCCGCGCGGCCGCGATCGAGCAGTTGCGCGTCTGGGGCGAACGCACCGGGGCCGAGGTCGTGTTCGGCCAGCAGGGGGCGGATGCGTCGGGCCTCGCCTTCGAGGCGCTGCAGAAGGCGAAGGTCAACGGCACGGATGTGCTGCTCATCGATACCGCCGGGCGATTGCAGAACAAGCAGGGGCTGATGGACGAGCTCGCCAAGGTCGTGCGCGTCATCCGCAAGCAGGATGCGAACGCGCCGCATGCGGCACTGCTCGTGCTCGACGCCACGGTCGGCCAGAACGCGATTTCGCAGGTGGAAGCTTTCCGCGAGACGGCCGGCGTGACCGGCCTCGTCATGACCAAGCTCGACGGCACGGCGCGCGGCGGCATCCTGGTGGCGTTGGCGGCGCAGTTCGGCCTGCCCGTGCATTTCATCGGCGTCGGCGAAGGCGTCGAGGATCTGGAGCCGTTTTCGGCGCGCGATTTCGCCCGCGCCGTGGCGGGATTGGGAGAAGCGGCGTGAGCGATGGCGCAAGCGAGACCACCCGGCCGATTCCGGTGGAGGCCAAGGGCAGGCCGGTCAGCCCGCTTCTGAAGCTCGCGCTGGAATTCGGCCCGCTCGCGATCTTCTTCTTCGCGAATTCCTATGGCGACCGGCTGTTCCATGTCGCCGAGGACCGGCGCATCTTCGTCGCGACCGGCATCTTCATCGTCGCCTCGCTGGTGGCGCTGGTGCTGTCGCGGGTGCTGATGGGCTATCTGCCGCGCATGGCGATCGTGAACGCGATCGTCGTCACCGTCTTCGGCGGGCTGACGCTGGCGCTGGACGACGCCTTCTTCATCAAGGTCAAGCCGACCATCGTGAACGCGCTGTTCGGCTGCGTGCTGCTCGGCGGCCTCTTTTTCGGCAAGTCGCTCCTGTCGCTGGTGCTGGAGACGGTGCTGCAGCTCGACGAGGAGGGCTGGCGCAAGCTGACCTTCCGCTGGGGCCTGTTCTTCTTCGTGCTGGCCGCGCTGAACGAGGCGGTCTGGCGCACGCAGACCCAGGATTTCTGGGTCGCCTTCAAGGTCTGGGGCGTGATGCCGCTGACCATGATCTTCGCGCTGGCGCAGACGCCCTTGATCCTGAAGCACGAGATCAAGCCGGCGAAGACCGAGGAATAGGCCGGATTTCGCTTCCTCTCACGCGAGTCATCCCGGGCGGAGCGAAGCGCAGACCCGGGATCGATTCCGGAACGGTTCAGGCATGGATCCCGGATCGGCGCCGCTTCGCGGCTTGTCCGGGATGACGGCGGCGTTTTTGAGAGGTACTTGCCATTTGGCAAAACTATCTCCATTTTATGCCAAATGGAGATGATGGCCATGAGCGCCCTGTTGCGCATCGAGACCGCCCAGCGCGATTTCGTTCCTGACCCGATCGGCGATGACGAGGCGGCTGCGATGTTCCGCGCCGCCGTCAACCTGTTCCGGCTCTGGCGGATCACCGACGACGAGGCGGCCGTTCTGATCGACCTCCCGGTGAGGACCTATGCCCGCTGGAAAGCCGGCGGCGTGGGCCGCATCTCGCGGGACGGCAAGGCGCGGCTCTCGAACCTGATGGGCATCCACAAGGCGCTCCGGCTGATCTTCACCGAGCCGCAGCGCGGCTATGACTGGATCAAGCGCCCCAACCGCGATTTCGGCGGAAAATCGGCGCTCGACATCATGCTGGGCGGCGAACTGACCGATCTGATGCGGGTGCGCCGCCTGCTCGATGCCGAGCGGGGCGGCTGGTGATCGATCCGGCTGATCTGCCGGTCGCGCAGGTTGAATGGCGCGGCGCGGTTAGGATCATCCGCAGCATCTTTCCGCCGATCGATTTGTTCGAAGACATTGCCGATCCCGCCGACTGGCCGCTGCTGATCGCGGCCGAGCAGAAGACCAATCCGCGTTTGATGGAGACGATCGGCAATCTCGATCTCGTGCCACCGGAACGACGCGTCTCGGGGCCGGGTGCGAGCTGGGTGATGGCGCCCTTCACCCATGTCAGCCCGGATCGGCCGAGCCGCTTCAGCGCTGGCAGCTTCGGCGTGCTCTATGCCGGCGACCGCTTCGAGGTCGCTTTGCTGGAAACGGTGCATCATCACGCCCGCTTCATGCTGGCGACGACGCAGCCGCCGGGCTGGACCTCACAGTTCCGCGAGATCGTGCTCGATATCGATGCCGGATTGCATGATCTGCGCGGGTTGGGCGAGGCGGCGGCGCTGCTCGATCCGGCCGACTATGCGCAGAGCCAGTTGCTCGGCGAACACCTGAGGGATGCCGGCTCGGAAGGGGTGGTCTATCCGAGCGTGCGCTGTCCGGGCGGCGAATGCGCCGGCCTGTTCTATCCCGATGGCGCGAGCCATCCGGTGCAGGGCCGGCATCTCGACTATCACTGGAATGGCGAGCGGGTGGACCTCTACCGGGACCGCAGCGCCGGCGAGGTCTACCGCATCGTTTGAGGCCTATTTCGGCGCCAGCCGGATCGCGCCGTCGAGGCGGATCGCGGTGCCGTTCAGCATGTCGTTCTCGACGATGCTGCGGGCGAGCGCGGCGTATTCCTCCGGCTTGCCGAGGCGCGAGGGATGCGGCACCGAAACGGCGAGCGAGGCCTTGGCCTCCTCGGGGAGCCCCGCGAACATCGGGGTCTCGAACAGGCCGGGCATGATGGTGACGATGCGGATGCCGACTGAGGCGAGGTCGCGCGCGATCGGCAGCGTCATGCCTGCGACGCCGGCCTTCGAGGCGGCGTAGGCGGCTTGGCCGATCTGGCCATCCTCCGCCGCGACGGAGGCCGTGCAGATGATGACGCCGCGTCCGCCATCGGCCGTGATCGGCTCGAGCGCGGCCAGCGCCGCGGCGGATTTGGCGATGACCCGGAAGGTGCCGACGAGGTTGATCGCGACCGCCTTCTCGAAGGTCGCGGTGTCGTGGGCGACGAGCTCGCCGGTGTCGCGCTTCTTCGAGACGACGCGGCGGCCGGGCGCGATGCCGGCGCAATTGACGATGATGCGGGCGACGCCATGGGCGGCGCGGGCCTTGGCCAGCGCCTCGTCGACCGAAGCCTCGCTGGTGACGTCGCAGGGGCAGAAGACCCCGCCGATCTCCTTCGCGACCGCCTCGCCGCGCTCGGCGTTGAGGTCGAGCAGCGCGACCTTGACGCCCTGGTCCGCCAGCATGCGCGCGGTCGCCTCGCCGAGGCCGGAGGCGCCGCCAGTGACGATGGCGGCGAGGGAGGAATCGAGTTTCATGGCGCGTTTCCCGTCAATCCTGGTTCTGGAGCCGGTTTAGAGGGCGTTTCCTCCTGTTCCAAGCGGGTTTTCCGGCAGGCCTCTTGTGCAGGATTGCGACGGGGCCATCTTTCGACATGGCGCGCCGGTTGGGAGCGCGCGATCATCGGCGTCATCCGACGCCAAGGAGAAAGACAGGGATGAGCGAGGGGTTCAGCGCAAGCTTCAGCCGCGAGGAGATGGAGGCGATCCGCAAGAGCCTGCGCGACGAAGCGAGGTTCGGCGCCGATTTCATGGCCCGGCTCAAGCGCGTCGCGAAGCGTATTCCGTTCACCGAGGATCTGCTGGCGGCGTGGTTCTGCACGCGCGATCCGCAGACGCCGCGGCGCGTCAAGCTGACGCTGCTCGCAGCGCTCGGCTATTTCGTGCTGCCGCTGGATGCGATTCCCGACTTCATGCCGCTGATCGGCTTCACCGACGATGCGGCGGTGATCGCGGCGGCCATCGCGGCCGTGGCGGGCTCGATCAAGCCCGAGCATCGCGAGAGGGCGAAAACGGCGATGGCTGATCTCTGAGCGCTTCAGAACGTCAGCACGACCTTGCCCTTGGCCTGGCGGTTGCCGATCAGCGCATAGGCTTCCGTCCAGCGCTCGACGGGAATCGCGGCATGGACATGGGCGCGGATATGGCCGCCTGCCGCCCAGTCCAGCAGGCGCTCCATGTTGCGGCGATGCGCGGCCGGTTCGCGGGTGACGAATTCGCCCCAGAAGACGCCGCGCAGGTCGCAGCCCTTCAGCAGCAGCAGGTTGAGCGGGATCTTGGGAATCGTGCCGCCGGCGAAGCCGACGACGAGATAGCGACCCTCCCAGGCCATTGACCGCAACGCCGGCTCGGCCAGATCGCCGCCGACCGTGTCGTAGAGCACGTCGACGCCGCGTCCCGCCGTCACCCGCTTCAGGGCGGCGCAGATGTCGTTCGTGCCGTAGTCGATCTCTTCCTGCGCGCCGTGTTCGCGGGCGAGCGCGAGCTTGTCGGCCGATGAGGCGCAGGCGATGACATGGGCGCCGAGCAGCGCCCCGATCTCGACGGCGGCGAGGCCGGCGCCGCCGGAGGCGCCGAGGATCGCCAGCGTCTCGCCTGCCTTCAGCCCGGCGCGCTGAATCAGCCCGTGCATCGCCGTGCCATAGGTGACGAAGAGGCCGGCGGCCTGTGCGTCGGAGAGCTTCTCCGGTACGCGAATCAGCGCTTCGGCCGACACCGCGACCTTCTCACGTGCCGCGCCATGGCCCAGCCAGGCCGCGACGCGCTCGCCGACCTGCCAGCCGGTGACGCCCTCGCCGATGGCGGCGATGGTGCCGGCGCATTCCGCCGAGGGGGAGAAGGGCAGGGCGGGCTTGGTCTGGTAGCGGTTCTGAATGATCAGCGTGTCGAAGAAGTTGAGCGCCGCCGCCGTGACGGCGACGACGACCTCTCCGGGACCGGGTATCGGCTCCGGCAGGTCGCGGATCACCAGTTCCTCGGCCGGGCCGTGATGTTCGCAGAGCAGGGCTTTCATCGTCTGTCCGTCGCCGTCCTTCGGGAGGCGCGATGGTGCCATGGCGTGCCGCCCGGCGGAACAGATCGGCGCCTCCGGTCCATTCGCATTTTCGCCAGGATCGTGACACTCTATGCCGCCAGCGACCGCGAGGCCGCCTGATCAACAGGTGGTAAACGCGGTATTAAGAATTTTAGTGACTGATGGCGGTCCATGATCAGCTTGCTCCCTTCCTCCCGCGCTCGTGGCCGTCTTCGTCTCGCAATCATGCTTCCGCTCGTCGGCAGCATGACGCTGATGGCCGGATCAGTGCTGGCCCAGCCGGCAAAGCCGAAGCCGGCCACTCCGAAGCCTGCCGCGGCGGCGGCCGCGGCCGCTCCGGCCAGTGCCGGCCAGGGCCAGGCCATGCTGCTCGAAACCGCCGGAAAATGGCAGGCCTTCTCCTCGCAGCAGGGCCGCACCAAGGTCTGCTACGCCCTCTCCAAGGCCGAGAGCCGCACACCGGCCAATCTCAAGGATGTCGAGGGGCTCCTCTTCGTCTCCAGCCGCCCGGCCGAGGGCGTGCGCAACGAGATCAGCTTCGTCATGAATTTCGACGTCAAGGAAGGCGTCGAGCATCAGGCGATCATCGGCAATGAGCGTTTCGCCCTGGTGGCCAAGGGCAAGAACATGTGGCTGAAAAATCCGGCGGAGGAGCCGCGGATGCTCGATGCGCTGCGCCGTGGCGCGGGCCTCGAGATCAAGGCTACGTCCAAGCGTGGCAATCCCACCGCCGACAAGTACTCGCTCTCGGGCATGTCCCAGGCGGTGAAGCGGGCCGAGGACGCCTGCAAGTAAGGCGCGCGGCGGGAGATTTCCGCTTTTCGCGCATCTGTGCTAGGGAGCGGCGAAATTCCGCGCCTTCACTCATGGGCGACGACAGAGCTCCGATGACCGTGTCCGTTCCTGAAACTGCCGCCCCGGCGGCCGAACCTGTTTTGCGGCACCCCTCGCTGGTGGGGCGCACACGCGCCGGCCTGACCGAGGCGCTGTCCGAGATCGGCGTTCCCGAGAAGGAGCGGCGCATGCGCGTCGGCCAGCTCTGGAACTGGATCTACCATTACGGCGTGCGCGATTTCGACGCGATGACGACGATCGGCAAGGGGCTGCGGGCCGAACTCGCCCAGCACTTCTCGCTCGATCTGCCGGAGGTCACCGCCGAGCAGGTCTCGACCGACGGCACCCGCAAATGGCTGCTGCGCATGCCCTCCACCGGCCCGCGCGACCGCGGCGCCGAGATCGAATGCGTCTACATCCCCGAGGTCGACCGCGGCACGCTCTGTGTCTCCAGCCAGGTCGGCTGCACGCTGACCTGCACCTTCTGCCATACCGGCACGCAGCGCCTGGTGCGCAATCTGACGACCGAGGAGATCGTGGCGCAGCTCATGGTGGCGCGCGACCGGCTCGGCGATTTCCCGAATCGCAAGCCGCCGGAGGGCGCCTTCGTGCCGAACGATGGCGGGCGCTTCATCTCCAACATCGTCTTCATGGGCATGGGCGAGCCGCTCTATAATTTCGACGGGGTGCGCGACGCCATCGACGTGATCTCGGACGATCAGGGGCTTTCGCTCGGGCGCCGGCGCATCACCGTCTCGACCTCGGGCGTAGTGCCGCAGATCGGGCCGCTCGGCGACGAGATGGGCACGATGCTGGCGATCTCGCTGCATGCGGTGCGCGACGAATTGCGCAACGAGCTGGTGCCGCTCAACAAGAAATACCCGATCAAGGATCTGCTCGAGGCCTGCCGGAACTATCCCGGCCTGTCGAACGCGAAGCGGATCACCTTCGAATACGTCATGCTCAAGGGCGTGAACGATTCCGATGCCGAGGCGCGCGAATTGGTGCGGCTGCTCAAGGGCATCCCGGCCAAGATCAACCTGATCCCGTTCAATCCCTGGCCCGGCACCAAATACGAATGCTCGGACTGGGACCGGATCGAGCGCTTTTCGGAGATCGTCTTCCGCGCCGGCTATGCCTCGCCGGTGCGCACGCCGCGTGGGCGCGACATCCTCGCCGCCTGCGGCCAGCTCAAGAGCGAGACCGAGAAGCTCTCCGCCCGCGCCCGGCTGATGCTGGAGCAGGACGAGGCCAACGCCGCCGCGCCGGCCGTGGCTGCGGAATAGGCCGGCTTGATGCTGCGCTGGCTGCTGCTGATCCCCTTCGCCTGCCTCGTCGCCATGGGGGCGGGGCTGTTCTTCCTGACGGCGGCCAGCGTCGCATCGCCGGCCGTGGCGCTGCTGATCGGCGGCGGCATCGAACGCCTGCTCGACATCCTGTTCGGCCTGGCGGAAAGCGGCGTCGATCCGACACCGGCGGCGCAGGCGGCGTTTGCCCTGATCGCGCGGCTGGGCCTTGCGATCATCGTCGCGCCGGTCGTGCTGGTGGCGGTCGGTTCGGAGCTGTTTGGATTGCGCAGCCTGCTGGTCCAGAGCGGGCTTACCGGCCTGCTCGCGGCGCTCTTGCCGCTCGCGATGCTCAGGCTTTCGCGCACGCCGAGCCCGGCCGAGCTGCAGATCATCTCCGGGCTCTTCCTGGTCGGTGCAGCGACGGGCTTCATCTACTGGCTGATCGCCGGGCGCGAGGCCGGCGGCGACAGGCGCCCCGCCGACCCCGTATCTCGGTAATCGTCAGAGGCCGAGGGCCTTGCGCAGCTCGGCCTTGGCGGCGGCGAATTCGGTCTGGAAGTCCTGCTGTTCCATGATCCGCGCCGCGATGACCGAACCGGCGATGCGGCCGGCCTCGATGTCCGAGCGGTAGTGGATGCCGCCGATGATGCGGTTCTCGCCATAGAACCAGGCGCGGTTCATGATCTCCACGCGCTTCTCCGGCACCATGTTCGACAGGACGATGCCCATCAGCGTGCCGACCGTGGTGTGACCGGACGGATAGGCGCCGGAGTTCGAGATCTTCACCACCGGCTTGACCAGCGGGCTGAGCTGATGCGGGCGCGGGCGCTTCCACGAGTCCTTGGCCGGATCGACGACGGCGCCTTCGGTCGCGACGACGCGATCGAAGAAGGCCGAGAAGACCGGCAGCGCTTCCGGCTTGAAGGCGGGGCCCATCACGTCGGCGAAGCGCCAGACATTCTCCTCGGCGTCGGCCTTGGCCTTGGCCTCCATCTCCGGCGTGCGGGTGACCTGCAGCGTCAGCACCTCGCCGAGCTCGGCCTTGGTCTGCACGGAATCATCGGCCGGCGGCGGCTTGAGGAACAGCTGGAGATCGACGGATTTGGCGGATGTGAACGGTGCGGCGTCCTCGGCCTGGGCGGGCGAGAAGGCGAGCGTGGCGGCAGTCAGAAGGGCGAGTGCGAAATGGCGCATGGTGGCGGTCCCTGGTTTGGCTGGGGAGGGACGCGCCGAGAATATGACAGCGTGATGAACCCGCTCAGTCTCCGATCGCCACGCCCTCGCGCCGGCCGTCGGCACCGCCGACGAACCCTTCCGGCGTCTTGACGATCACCTGCGTGCCCGAGGTCATCTCCATGAGCTGGACCTTGTGGCCTTTCGCCTCCAGAGCCGCCCTCCAGGCCTCGGCTTCGGTGCCCGCTTCCAGCTCGGTTGGGCCGTTGCGGCTGCCGAAATTGCCGAAATCGGCGGCAGCTTGAGGGTCCATGCGCCAGTCGAGCAAGGCGACCAGCGTCTTGGCGACGAATTCGATGATCTGGCTGCCACCTGGCGAGCCCGCCACCGCATAGAGCCGGCCGAAAGCGTCGAAGACGAGGGTGGGCGCCATGGAGGAGCGTGGGCGCTTGCCGGGCTCGACCCGGTTGGCGACCGGCTTGCCGTCCTCGTCCGGCGCGAAGTTGAAATCGGTCAGTTCGTTGTTGAGCAGGAAGCCGGCCTTCGTCATCAGATGCGAGCCGAAGCCGCCCTCGATGGTCGTCGTCATCGCGACGGCGTTGCCGGCCGCATCCACCACCGAGATATGGCTGGTGCCATGCTCGATGCCCTCGGAGGGGGCGAGCAAGCCGGCGCGCCGATGCGGCGGATCGCCAGCCTGCGCCCGGCCCATGGAACGCTCCGGGCTGATCAGGGCAGCGCGCGAGCGGATATAGTCGCGGTCGATCAGGCCGCGCACCGGCACGGCAAGAAAAGCGGGGTCGGCGAGATAGAGGTTGCGATCGGCGAAGGCGAGCCGGCCGGCCTCGCTCAGCCAATGGGCGGCCTCGGGGCCCGGCCCCATCCGCCTGAGATCGACGCGTTCGAGCATGCCGAGGATCTGCTGGACGGCGACGGCGCCCGAGCTCGGCGGCCCCATGCCGCAGAGCCGCCAGACGCGGTAGGCACCGCAGACCGGCTCGCGCTCCTCGACCTTGTAGGCCGTGAGATCCGCGAGGGTCATGTCGCCGGGATTGCTCGGATGCTCCGCTATGGTGGCGACGATGTCCTCGGCGATCGGGCCCTTGTAGAGCGCATCCGCGCCTTGTGCCGCGATGGCGCGCAATGTTTCGGCGAAGGCCGGGTTCTTCAGGATCGTGCCGACGGCTTTGGGCTGTCCGTCCGTCTCGTAGAAATAGGCGGCGGCGCGCGGATTTTTCGGGAGATCCTTGTCGCCGGCGAGAAGGCCATTGAGGCGCGGCGATATCGCAAAGCCCTCCTCCGCGAGCTTGAGTGCGGGAGCGACCAGATCGGCCCAGGGCAATTTGCCCCAGCGCCGATGCGCCTCCTCCAGCAGCCTGAGCGTGCCGGGCACGCCGACCGAGCGGCCGCCGATCACGGCCTCCCGAAACGGCATCGGCTTGCCGTCCTTCATGAAGCGGTCGGGCTTTGCGGCGGCGGGCGCCGTCTCGCGGCCGTCGAGCGTCGTCACCTTGCGGTCGAACTCGCCCCAATGAACGAAGAACGCGCCGCCGCCGATGCCTGAGCTCTGCGGCTCGACCAGATTGAGCACGAGCTGGATGGCGATGGCGGCGTCGGTGGCGCTGCCGCCGGCGCGCAGGATATCGCGCCCGGCCGAAGCCGCGAGCGGATTGGCGGCGGCCGCCATGAACTGCCGCGCGGTCGTCTCGACCCTGGCGATCCGGCCGGTTCCCGCCTCCGGCGCGGGGGCGAGAGGCTGCGCGATCGCGATCTGCGCGGCGAAAAGCGCGGCTGGCAAGACGGTCAGTCGGGCGAAGCGCATGCAAGCCTCCGGCGGGGTTCGGCCCACCATAGGCCATTCGCCGCGCCCTGGCAGCTTTGACCGGAGCGGCGCGACAGGTAAGGTCCGAATCGACACCATTGCAACGCTGCCAAAAGGGGTTTTCGGCATGACGTTCTCCGCCCAGCTTCGCCGTCCGCTGGCCTGGTTCGCGCTCGGCCTTCTCGGCATCGCGCTCGCCGGCTGCGGCTACAACAACGTGCCGACGCTGGAAGAGAAGGCGAAGGCCGCCTGGTCGGAGGTGCAGAACCAGTATCAGCGCCGCGCCGACCTGATTCCCAATCTCGTCGAGACGGTGAAGGGTTATGCCGCGCAGGAGCGCGAGGTGCTGACGGCCGTGATCGAGGCCCGCGCCAAGGCGACGCAGGTCAAGGTCGATGCCTCGACCATCAGCGACCCGGCCAAGTTCAAGGAATACCAGGACGCGCAGAACCAGCTCACCGGCGCGCTGGGGCGGCTGCTCGTCACGGTGGAGCGCTACCCGGACCTGAAGTCGAACCAGAACTTCCTGGCGCTGCAGTCGCAGCTCGAGGGGACGGAGAATCGCGTCGCCGTGGCGCGGCGCGACTACATCCAGGCCGTGCAGGACTTCAACACCGAGATCCGCACCTTCCCGGGCGTGATCTGGGCCAAGCTGTTCTGGGGCGCCAAGCCGATGGAAACCTTCACCGCCACGGCCGGTGCCGAGCGGCCGCCGGCGGTGAAGTTCTGAAGCTGTGACGGCCATGCCGCAAGCGGCGCGGGGAACCCCTCTCCCGGATGGGAGAGGGGTTCTGCGTCGTGTTTCCCTGCTCTTTGTCTTCCTGCTCTGCGCTCTGCCGTCATTCGCCGCCGATCCGACCTATCCGGCACTCACGGGCCGCGTCGTCGATGGCGCCAACATCATCGCCCCGGAGGCGCGCCAGCGCATCGAGGACAAGCTCAAGGCGCATGAGGACAAGACGTCGGACCAGGTCGTGGTCGCGACCGTGCCTTCGCTGCAGGGGCTGGAGATCGAGGATTTCGCCAACAGGCTCTATCGGCACTGGCAGCTCGGCCAGAAGGCGAAGAACAACGGCGTGCTGCTGATCGTGGCGCCCAACGAGCGCAAGGTCCGCATCGAGGTCGGCTACGGGCTCGAAGGTGCGCTGACCGACGCGCTCTCCAAGGTGATCATCACCACGGCGATCGCGCCTAAATTCAAGACGGGCGATTTCGCCGGGGGCATCGAGGCCGGGACCGACGCCATCCTGACCATCCTGGCGGGCGACGCCGAGGAATGGCAGCGCCGCGCCGAGGTTCGCTCGGACGAGAGCACGATTCAGGAGGACATCGCCGTCGTCGTCGCGATGGTCCTGATCTTCCTGTTCATCGTCGCCTTCCTGCGGGGCCTGAGCCAGCAGAGTGGCGGCGCGCGCCGATACCGGACCCGCGACGGCCGCTGGATCGTGCTGCCGCCGGGCAATTCGGGCTGGGGATCCGGCTCGGGCTGGAGCGGCGGCGGGGGCTGGAGTTCGGGCGGTGGCTTTTCCGGCGGAGGCGGCTTCTCGGGCGGCGGGGGCTCGTCGGGTGGCGGCGGCGCTTCGGGGAGCTGGTGATGGATACCTCCGACAGGGATGCGATCGCCGAGGCGGTGCGCCGCGCCGAGCTGAACACGGCCGGCGAGATCGTCGTCGTCATCGACCGGGCCGCGTCGAGCTATCGCAATGTTCCGGTGGTGATGGCGCTGGCGCTCGCGCTGCTGGTGCCCTGGCCGCTGATCTCGCTGACGGCGATGAGCGCGCAGCGCATCTTCATGATCCAGCTCTTCTGCGCCCTCATCCTGCTCGGCGTGCTGCTCTGGTACGGTCGCGGCGGGCGCTTCGTGCCGGGCTTCATCAAGCGGCGCCGGGCCCATGACGCGGCGCTGCGCGAGTTCACGGCGCGGGGGCTGACGCGGACGAAGGGGCGCACCGGCGTGCTGCTCTATGTGGCGCTGCAGGAGCGCTACGCCGAAGTCCTCGTCGATACCGGCATCGACGGGCGGGTCGATGAAAAGACCTGGGATGGCATCATCGAGCCCCTGCTCGCAGCGGCGCGCGATGACCGGCTGACAGAAGGCCTCATCGCGGCGGTGGATGCGGTCGGCGCGGTGCTGGCGCAGCACGTCCCGCCGGTTCCCGGCGACGTCGACGAATTGCCGAACAAGGTGATCCTGCTCTGAGGCTGCGCTCCGGCCGAGCCGGGATGCTGGCTCAGGGCGCCGTCTTGCCGCGCGCGGCGCCGAGGATCGGCCCCGGCATCATGCCGTATTTTCCCGGCTGGTCGGTCTGGACGATGACGACGTAGCCGTCCGCCTCCGGCGCCTGGGTGGCGCTCAGCGGGGCCGTGATCGTGGTTTCCTTGCCGTCCCAGTCGCCGACGCGGACCATGCCGCGCACCACATTCGCATAGGACAGGGTCTTGCCCTGGTTCTCGCCGCGCGTCACCGGCACCGAGGCCAGGCGCGTCGTCGGCAGGACCCAGACGCCGGCTGCTCGCTCGCTCGCCAGGCCCGAGGGCGTGAGCTTGATCTCGAGGTTGCCGCTCTTCTCCTCGAGCCCGATCCGGACCGGGAAGCCGGAGGGGGCGAGCTGGCGGATCGTCTTCTGGATCTCGTCCTTGTCGGAGCCGACCAGATGGCCGGAGCCGTTGACGACGACCTGCGGGGTATAGACCTGCCCGTCGCCACGGGCCTTGGCATAGAATTTCTGGCGCTTGGCGAAGGAGTCCTTCCCCAGCGTGTCCTTCCAGCCGAGATAATCCCAATAGGTCACCGGCAGCGTCAGGGCGATGAGGTCGGGATCCTTCGCGAGCTCGATCACCAGCGCATCGGCCGGCGGGCAGGAGGAGCAGCCCTGGCTGGTGAACAGCTCAAGCAGCGCCTTCGGCTGCTTGCCGGGCGCCTGCGCGTCAACGGTCGCGATGCCCATGGCGAGGGCCGCAATCGTCACAGCAATGAGGCGCTTGCCGGGGGACATCATCGAACTCTGCGGACAACTTCTTTTGACGAGGTTACCAAAGCCCTCATTCGCCTTCATTTGGAAATCACGTTGCCTTGAAAACAGGCGTCGTCGCGCGGGTGTGATCGAATTCCGCCAGCGCCGCGGCCGAAATCATGTTGGGCCGCCAGCGGCGGTGCATCCAGAGCCACTGCTCGGGATTTTCGCGCACCCAGCCTTCGACCACCGCCGTCATCATCGCCATGGCGCCCTGGACGTCGATCTCGCCCTGCGCATCGCGCGGCAGGTCGAGCGGCGGCGTCAGTTCGAGGCGGAAGCGCTGCTTCGGCAGGCGGATGACGCGCACGCCATGCACCGGGCATTCGAAGCGCTTGGCGAATTTGCCCATGATCGGGTTGGTCAGCGCCGGGCGGCTGAAGAACGGCACCACGACGCCGCGGGTGAAATGCTGGTCGATCAGCATGCCCAGATGGCCGCCCTTCTCCAGCACGCCCTGCATGGCGAAGGCTGCGCCCTGCTTCGCCGCCGCGAGCCCACCCATGGCGCCGGAACGGATCTCGTGGACCACGGCTGCGATCGCGGGATCGTTGGGCGCGCGGAAGACGGCGGTGGTTTCGAGATCATAAGCCGCCGCGCAGATCGCCGGCAGCTCCCAATTGGCGAGATGGGCCGAGAAGATCAGGCCTGGCTTCTCGTCGTCCTTGAGCGCGATGAAATGCTCGATGCCGACGACCTCGACGCGCGAGTTGGGATCGGGGTTATGGTAGTCGTAATCGAACAGCGTCTTGAGATGCGCGTATTCGGCGGCGGTGCGGCCGAGATTCTCCCAGGCGGCGCGGGCGATGCGCTTGATTTCGGCCTCGTCCTTCTCCGGGAAGGCGGCGCGGATATTGGCGAGCGCGACCCGGTTGACCGGGATGAGCGGGCTCGCGGTCCTGAGCAGCCAGCCGCCGAGGTCGCTGGAGCGCTCCGGCCCCAGCAGGCGCAAGCCCGCAAACAGCGTGCGGATCACGCCGATCATCACCGCCGCGCCGATTCGCGCGGCGAAAGCCTTGATCCGTCTCAATGTCCTGCCAGCCCTATCCCGCCCGTGCCGAGAGCAAGACCGGGCCTTGAAGGCGCGATCTGGGGCAGGAATGCGCTGGCGTCAAGTCTCCGGCGGGGCCGGGAGCCCGTCTCAGAAGGCGATGACGACCTTGCCGAAGACCTTGCGCCCTTCGATCCGGTCGAGGCCTTTCTCGAATTCGGCGAGCGGGAAGACCGAGTCGATCACCGGTTTCATGCCGCCCGCCATCTTCTCCAGCGATTGCGCGATGTTCTCGATGCGGCAGCCGAAGGAGCCGGTGATGCGGTATTGCTGCTGGAAGAGCTGCATCAGGTTGATCGTCGCCGAGGGGCCGGAGGTCGCGCCGCAGGTGACGAGCCGGCCGCCGCGCTTCAGGCAGAGCAGCGAGCCGTTCCAGGTGTCGGCTCCAACATGCTCGAAGACGACATCGACGCCCTTGCGGCCGGTGAGCTTGCGGACGACGCCCTCGAAGCGATCCTCGCGGTAGTTGATGACGTGGTCGGCACCGAGCGCCTTGGCCTTGGCGCCCTTCTCGTCGTCGCCGACCGTGGTGTAGACCGTGCAGCCGATCGCCTTCGCCATCAGGATCGCGGCGGTGCCGATGCCGGAGCCGCCGGCATGGACGAGGACCGACTCGCCGGGCTCGAGCTTCGCATTGTCGAACAGCATGTGCTGGACCGTGCCGAAGCCGATCGGCGCGCAGGCCGCGTCCTCGAAGGAGACGCCCTTCGGCGCCTTGATCGTCAGGCGCGCCGGGCGGTTCAGCAATTCGCGCGCGAAGCCGTCGATATGGAAGCCCATGATGCCGGCGACGTTCTCGCAGAGATTGTCGCGGCCCTCGCGGCAGGCCTTGCACTGGCCGCAGGTGTCGGCGCCATAGGCGGTGACGGTGTCGCCGGGGGCGAAGCCGGTCACGCCCTCGCCGACGCAGACGATCTCGCCTGCGGCCTCGACGCCCGCCGCCTGCGGCATCTTGCGCTTGGCGAAGGCCATGCCTCGGAAGCCCCAGAGGTCGAGATAGTTCAAGCCCACGGCCTTGATGCGGATCTGCACCTCGCCCGGAGCGGGCGGCGGCGGCGGCTCGATCTCCTCGAGACGGAGATCGCGGTCACCATGGAGCTGGAGGGAGCGCATGAGGATTCGACGTCTTTCAGATCTGGTCCGGCCATTGCCGGGAGGTGTGGATCACGGAGAGGATTTCGACAGCGTCGCCGCGCACGCGATAAGGCAGGATGTATGAGGTTCCGGGAACGAGGAGCTCGCGCGTACCTTCGATGCGCCCAGGCCGGCCGCTGGCCGGGTGGTGGAGAAGTTGCATCGGCGCGGCTCGAATCGTACGGATCATGGATAGCGCGGCAAACGGATTGAATTGCGTCAGGTAGCGTGCCGCGTCGCGCAGATTGCGCTGCGTTCTTGGCGTCCAGACGATCCTCATTGCCGGTCGATCTTGGCCTGTATCTCGGCCTCGATCGCATCAAGATCAGCCTCGGTGACGAACTCGCCCCGGTCCGCCTCGGCCAGGCCGGCCTTGATCTGCTCCACCTGCCAAGCGTTCAGCTCGACATAGGTCTCGATCGCCTTGGTGGCGAGCCAGCTCCGCGAGCGGTCGGTGTCGGCCGCCAACGCGTCGAGCTTGGCCAGCACCTCGTCGTCGAGGCGGATGGTGAAGGCTGCCGTCATGTCGGTTCACTCCGGTTCAGGATGAACCTTAACATGAACAGCCCTATCGGTCGATATCAGCGGTGAACGCCGAGCTGCGCCGTCAGGCCGCCGTCGATCGGCAGGACCGTGCCGCTGATATAGGCGGCGGGCTCGCTCATCAGGAAGGCGGCGAGGCCGGCGACCTCCTCGGGCTTCGCGAAGCGTCCGGCCGGAATCTGCGCCTGCATCTTGTCGCGATAGGCGGCGTAGGGCGCCATCATGTCGGTGTCGACGAAGCCCGGCGCGATCACGTTGACCGTGACGCCGCGTTTGCCGGTCTCGACAGCGAGCGTCTTGGCATAGGAGATCAAGGCGCCCTTGGAGGCGGCATAGGCGGCGTTGCCGGGATTGCCGCGCAGCGCCGCGACCGAGCCGATGGCGACGATGCGGCCGGCCTTGGCGCGGATCATGTTGCGCATCAGGCTCTTGGCGAGGCGGGTGAAGGCCCAGAAATTGACCTGCATCGCGGCTTCCGCCTTGTCCTGCACGATCATCGCGGCCAGCGAATCATAGGGCTGGCCGGCATTGTGGACGAGGCCGAAATAGCTCTCGCCCTCGCGCTCCTCGCAGAAGGCGTCGAGCGCGGCCTTGTCGGAGAGGTCGAGCGACAGGGCGCTGACCGCGCGGCCGGGATGGGCGGCGGCGATCTCCCCGGCCAGCGCCTTCGCCTGATCGGCGGAGGAGCGGAAGGTGAAATCGACATCGTGACCGGCCGCGACGAGCGCGCGCACGATCGCGGCGCCGACACCCTTGGCGCCGCCCGTTACCAGAATCTTGGTCATGCGGCCTCCGGAGGCGCCGTCAGCACGAGGCAGGTGTTCTGGCCGCCGAAGCCGAAGGAATTGGAGATGATGGTGCGCACCTTCGCGTCGCGAGCGGTGTTCGGCACGACATCGAGCGTGATCGCCGGGTCCGGATTGGCATAGTTGATCGTCGGCGGAATCTTGCCGTTGGCGATGGTCAGGAACGAGATCACCGCCTCGACGGCGCCGGCCGCCGTCAGCGTATGGCCGATCATCGACTTGTTCGAGGAGATCGGCAGGCTCGCCATGCGCTCGCCGAAGACGGCGGCGCAGCTCATCGCCTCCATCTTGTCGTTCTCCGGCGTCGAGGTGCCGTGGGCGTTGATGTAGTCGACGTCGTCGGGCGTCAGCCCGGCATCGGCCAGCGCGTCCTGCATGGCGAGGATCGCCGGCTTGCCGTCCGGGCTCGAGCGGGTGCGGTGGAAGCCGTCGCCGCGCTCACCGCAGCCGGCGACGATGCCGAGGATGGTCGCGCCGCGCGCCAGCGCGTGGTCGTAATCCTCCAGCACCAGCGCACCGGCGCCCTCGCCCATGACGAAGCCGTCCCGGTTCTTCGAGAAGGGCTTGGCCGCGCCTTCCGGCGGATCGTTCTGGGTCGAGAGGGCGGAGAGCAGCGAGAAGCGGATCAGCGCCTCGGCATGGATCGAGCCGTCGGTGCCGATGCAGAGCGCGGCCTCGGTGTCGCCGCGGCGGATCGCCTCGACGCCCATCTGGATCGCGGTCGCGCCGGAGGAACAGGCGGTCGAGAGGGAGATCGGCGAGCCCTTGGTTCCGAAGCGGTCGGCGATATGATCGGCGACGCCGCCGAAGACGAAAAGCTCGTGCATCGCGCGGAACTTGCCGGTCTCGGCCGCGCGCAGCAGCCCGTCGTAATCGACGTCGCCTTCGATGGCCTGAGCCATCTCCTGCTTCTGCGGCCATTCCATCTCGACCGGCGGGACGGCCATGAAGAGCTCGCCCGGAAAATCGCCGGAGGTGCCGAGCCCGCTCTGGGTGACGGCTTCTTCCGCCGCCAGCGTCGCCAGCTTCTCGGAGAGCTGGGGGGCAGTGAAGGGCTCGTCGAACAGGAAATCGACGGTGCCACCGATCGTGGTGCGCAAGCCCTCGGTCGGGAAGCGCTCGATGCGGTGGATGCCGGATTGGCCGGCCGTCAGCGCCTTCCAATTCGTCTCCTTGCCCTGGCCGAGCGAGGTGACGACGCCGAGCCCGGTGACGGCGACGATCGGGCGGCCCTTGGCATCACGATGCGTGGTCATGGCTTCAACCTCTCACGCTTGAACCAGATGCGCGGCGCCTTCGCCGCGCCAATGGCCGGCGCCGGTGACGACCGCCTCCTTCGCCTGCCCGGCCGACAAGGCGATGGCCGCGAGGGCGACGGAGACTGGAAATGCGGCCTCGACGCCATGGCCGACGAGATCGCCCGCCGCGATCCGCTTCGCCGATGGCGCGGCCTTCGCGAGCGCGTTGGCTTCTTCGGCCGTGATGCCGGCGCAGCCTGTCGCTGCCGAAATGGCGAGCGCGTCGGCGCCGAGCGGGCCGAAGCCACCGACGAGGCCGGCCAGGGCCGACTCGACCGTGCCGGGCGCGCGGCGGCTGCGCGTCGCGCCGGCATGGCTGAGCTTGGCGTAGACCTTGGCGCCGCGTGCGGCGGCACGCTCGGCCGATTCGAGGACGAGGAAGGCGCCGGCGCTGCCGGTGATCAGGCCCGGAGCCTCTTCGCGCGCGAAGACGGGGGCGAAGCTGCCCTGGCGCAGATAGCCGCCGAGCTCGAAGAGCAGCAGCATGTCGCGGCGCTCGGCATTATAGGCGCCGCCGACCAGCATCAGGTCGGACTGGCCGGAAGCGATGCGGGCATGGGCGGTGCGGATGGCGTCGACGCCGGCCTGCTCCTCGCCCATGAAGGTACGCGAGGGACCGGTGACGCCATGGACGATGGCGATGTTGCCGGCGAGCAGGTTGGAGAGCTGGGCGAGGAAGAGCGTGGGGCGCAGATCGCCCATCAGGTGCTCGTTGAGATAGGTGCCGGGCTCGTTGGCGCCGCGCAATCCCGTGAGGATGGCGGAATCCACCGCATGGTCGCGCTCGCCGCCGCCGGCGGCGACGATGACCTGCAGCGCGCTCTTGGCCTCGGCATCCTCCTTGATCCCGGCGGAGTCGAGGGCGAGGCCGGCGGCATAGACGCCGAGGCGCTGCCAGGGCTCCATCTGGCGCTGGTCGGATTTCTTCGGGATCTGCCGGTCGAGCTCCAGCGCGAGGAGCGGATGGACCGGATAGGGCTTGAAGTTCTCGGTGTCGACGGTCGGCGGGCCGCCGGCGGCGAGCGCCGCGGCATGGACCTCGACGCCTTCGCCGAGGCTGGAGGCGATGCCGATGCCGGTGATGACTACGTCCCGGCGGTTCATCGTCATATCGCTCATGGAGCAGGCTCCGGCTTCAGGCCGATGGCTTCGATGCGGCTCTGCATGAGGGCGCGCATATCGGCGGGGAAGGGCATCAGGCGGAAGCGCAGCTCCGCATCGCAGATCGGCTTGCCGTTGCTCGTCAGCTTCGCCTTCGTCGCGGCATAGCCGGAACCCTCGATCACGAGCTCGGCGCTGGCTTCCAGCTCGGCGTTGGGCTCGACGAAGCTGCGGAAGCGCGCCTTGTCCACGGTCATCAGGAAGGGCATCTGGCTGAGACCGTTGAGGCCGAGCAGCAGATAGCCCGAGGCCTGGGCCATGGTCTCGGTCAGCAGCACGCCAGGAACGAGCGGGTGGCCGGGGAAATGGCCCTCGAAGACCGGGCTTTCGGCCGGGACGGTGGAGCGCGTGACGATGCGCTGCAGCGACGGATCGAAGGAAACGACCCTGTCGATCATGTCGAAATATTCGAGGCGCATGCGATCCTTGACCAGCTGGGCACGCCAGAACGGCGCGCGGCCGCTGTGCGGATCGGTCTGATCCGTTCAGCGGCCTATGCTCTATCGGGAGCGGGGCGCCGGCTCAAGTCCGGCAGCCCCCGCGCAGGCGTTACGCCTTCTTGGCGGCGACGAGGTCGTCGATGCGCTTGCAGAGGTTCTCGAGCACGAAATACTGCTCTGCCGGGGCCTTGCCCTCATTGACCTCCTGCGTCCACTGCTCGAGCGGCAGCTTGATGCCGAAGGCCTTGTCGATCGCGAAGGCGATGTCGAGGAAGGCGAGCGAGTCGATGCCGAGATCGTCGATGGCATGGCTCTGCGGCGTGATCTTCTCACGCGGAATATCGCAGGTTTCCGAAATGATGCCGGCGACCGTCTCGAACGTGGCGGACATGCGGGTGCTCCCGTCTTGAAAGGATGTCGGCGGACGACGTCCGAGCGCGGGATGATCCCTGCGCCTGCCCCAAGTCTCCGCCGAGGATGACTGACCGGCCCCCTTACACCGCGCCGGGCGCGAGGACAACTGGGATGGGTCCCGATACGAGCACGGCCGGCTTGCGCCGGCCGCGTTGTGACGTTTTGGTCACCGAAGGCCGTGCCGGAAACACGACCTTCGCTGCCAGGATGCTTACGCGGCGAGCCCGCGCAGCACGTATTGCAGGATGCCGGCGTTCTTGAAGTAGTCGATCTCGTCCAGCGTATCGATGCGGCAGAGGATCGGCACCTTCTTCACCGTGCCGTCGGCATAGGTGATCTCGGCTTCCATCATCTGGCGCGGCTTGACGTTGGCCAGCCCGTGGATGGTGACCATCTCATCGCCCTTCAGGTCGAGCGAGGCCCAGCTCGTGCCCTCCTGCAGGGTGAAGGGCACGACACCCATGCCGACGAGGTTCGAGCGGTGGATGCGCTCGAAGCTCTGGGCGATCACCGCCTTGACGCCGAGGAGGTTGGTGCCCTTCGCCGCCCAGTCGCGCGAGGAGCCGTTGCCGTACTCGACGCCGGCGAAGATCACCAGCGGCACCTTCTCCTGCTTGTACTTCATCGCGGCGTCGTAGATCGGCAGCTCTTCCTTCGACGGGTAGTGGATGGTGTAGCCGCCCTCGCGCCCGTTCGGGCCGAGCATGTGGTTGCGGATGCGGATATTGGCGAAGGTGCCCCGCATCATCACCTCATGGTTGCCGCGGCGCGTGCCGTACTGGTTGAAGTCGGCGACCGCGACGCCATGCTCGGTCAGATAGGCCCCGGCCGGGGAGGCCGCTTTGATCGAACCGGCCGGAGAAATGTGGTCGGTGGTGATCTTGTCGCCGAAGAGGCCGAGGATGCGGGCGCCCTTGATGTCGCCGATCGCGTCCGGCTTCTGGTGCATGCCCTGGAAATAGGGCGGGTTCTGCACATAGGTCGAATCGTCATCCCAAGCATAGGTTTCGCTCTGGGGAGCGTTCACCGCCTGCCAGTGCGCGTCGCCCTTGAAGACGTCGGCGTACTTCGCCTCGAAGATCGCGCGGGTGACGTTCTGCTGGATGAAGCTCTGGATCTCCTTGTTGGAGGGCCAGATGTCCTTGAGATAGACGTCCTTGCCGTCAGAGCCCTGGCCGAGCGGCTGCGTGGTCAGGTCCATCTGGACCGAGCCGGCCAGCGCATAGGCGACGACCAGCGGCGGCGAAGCCAGGTAGTTCGCCTGCACGTCCGGCGAGACGCGGCCTTCGAAGTTGCGGTTGCCGGAGATGACGGCGCCCGCGATCAGGCCCTTGTCGTTGATCGTCTTCGAGATTGGCGCCGGCAGCGGGCCGGAATTGCCGATGCAGGTGGTGCAGCCGAAGCCGACCAGGTTGAAGCCGAGCTTGTCGAGGTCGGTCTGCAGGCCGGACTTGGCCAGATATTCGGCGACGACCTGCGAGCCGGGCGCCAGCGAGGTCTTCACCCAAGGCTTGACCTTGAGGCCCTTGGCGACCGCATTGCGGGCGAGCAGGCCAGCCGCCATCAGCACCGAAGGGTTCGAGGTGTTGGTGCAGGAGGTGATGGCGGCGATGACGACGTCGCCATGGCCGAGATCGAAATCCTCGCCCTCGACCTCAACGCGGCGCGAAAGCTCGCCGCCCTTCTTGTAGTCGCTCTCCATGGCGGCGGCGAAGCCGGCCTTGACGGCGGAGAGGTCGACGCGGCCCTCGGGGCGCTTCGGGCCGGCCATCGAGGGCTGGACCGTCGAGAGATCGAGCTCCAGCGTGTCGGTGAAGACCGGATCGGCCGTCTCGCGGGTGGCGAAGAGCCCTTGAGCCTTGCTGTAGGCATCGACCAGCGCGATGCGCTCCGCCTTGCGGCCGGTGGTGGTGAGATAGTCCAGCGTCTCGGCATCGACCGGGAAGAAGCCGCAGGTCGCGCCGTATTCCGGGCCCATATTGGCGATCGTGGCGCGGTCGGCCAGCGTCAGGTTGTAGAGGCCGGGGCCGAAGAACTCGACGAATTTGCCGACGACGCCCTTCTTGCGCAGCATCTGGGTGACGGTGAGCACGAGGTCGGTCGCGGTGATGCCTTCCTTGAGCGCGCCGGTCAGCTTGAAGCCGATGACCTCCGGCAGCAGCATCGACTGCGGCTGGCCGAGCATGGCGGCCTCCGCCTCGATGCCGCCGACACCCCAGCCGAGCACGGCGAGGCCGTTGACCATGGTGGTGTGCGAATCGGTGCCGACGACGGTGTCGGGATAGGCGACCTCGACCTCGGTGCCGTCGATGGTCTCGCTACGGGTCCAGACGGTCTGGGCGAGGTATTCGAGATTGACCTGGTGGCAGATGCCGGTGCCGGGCGGGACGACGCGGAAATTGTCGAAAGCGCCCTGGCCCCATTTGAGGAACTTGTAGCGCTCCGCATTGCGCTCGTATTCGAGCTCGACGTTCTGGGCGAGCGCCTTGGGCGTGCCGAACTCGTCGACGATCACCGAATGGTCGATGACGAGGTCGACGGGAACGAGCGGGTTGATCTTCTGGGCGTCGCCGCCGAGCGCCTTGACGCCGTCGCGCATCGCGGCGAGGTCGACCACCGCCGGCACGCCGGTGAAGTCCTGCATCAGCACGCGGGCGGGGCGGAAGCCGATCTCCTTGCCGGCCTTGCCCTTGTCGTCGAGCCAGCCGACGAAGTTCTCGATATCGGCCTTCGTCACCGAGCGGCCGTCCTCGTTGCGCAGCAGGTTCTCGAGCAGCACCTTCATCGAGAAGGGCAGCTTCGAGATGCCGGGCAGGCCGTTCTTCTCGGCGTCGGGCAGGGAATAATAGGTGTAGCTCTTGCCGCCGACATCGAGTGTCTTGCGGGCCTTGAATGAATCGAGCGAAGCCATGCGGGCAATATCCTGATCAAGGGGTTGCGGTCGCGACCGGCAAGTCTCCAAGGGTTTCTGCCCTTGCGGACGCTGCCGTTCGAAGGCCTAATGCGCGTGGCGCGCGCGCCGCCCCGGGAGTGCCCGGGCCCCGCGCCGGATCGGCGTGCGGCGTAGCCGCGGGTTCTATAGAGCAATTCCAAGAAGCGCGCTACATGAACGAAATGTGGTCGAATGCATCGGCGGCATTGCTGCCTTGACGCAAACTCCGTTCCAGGATTCGCGCCTCCGCGTCGAGAATCTCGCCTGTCGCCGCGGTGGCAGGCTGATTTTTGATGGCGTGAGCCTGTCGCTCGGCAATGGCGAGGCTCTGGCGCTGACCGGCCGCAACGGCGCCGGCAAGTCGAGCCTCATCGCCATGCTGTGCGGACGGTTGCGGCCCGATGGCGGCAGCATCCGCATCGAGGGGGCGGATGAGGCGGAACTTCCCGAGCTCAGCCACCTCGTCGGCCACCGCGACGGGTTGAAGACGGCGCTGACGGCGCGGGAGAATCTCGCCTTCGCGCAGGATCTGCTCGGCAGTCCGGCGGCGTCGCCCGAGGCGGCGCTGGAGGCCGTCGGGCTCGCCCATGTCGCCACCTTGCCGGTCGGCTACCTCTCCGCCGGCCAGCGGCGCCGGGTGGCGCTGGCGCGGCTTCTGGTGTCGCGGCGCCCCTATTGGCTGCTCGACGAGCCGATGGCGGCGCTCGATACCGCCTCGCAGGCCATGCTCACCGGGCTGATGCGCGCGCATCTGCTGATGGGCGGCGCGATTCTTGCCGCGACGCATGGGCCGCTCGGGTTGGACGCGGCGCGCGAACTCAGGATCGGGCCGTGAGACGCGCCTTCATCGCCATCCTGAAACGCGATCTGGCGCTGGCGGCGCGTGCCGGCGGCGGCGGCGAACTCGCGCTCGTCTTCTTCCTGACGCTTGTCGTGCTGGTTCCCTTCGCGCTCGGGCCGGACCTCAACCTGCTGTCGCGGATCGGCCCGGCGATCCTGTGGCTCGGGGCGCTGCTTTCCGTGCTGATCGGGCTCGACCGGCTGTTCCAGAGCGACGAGGAGGATGGCTCGCTCGAGCTGATGCGGGCTTCGTCGCTGCCGCTCGAAGGGGCGGTTCTGGCCAAGGGGCTGGCGCATTGGCTGACCACGGGCCTGCCGCTGGCGCTCGTCTCGCCTCTGCTCGGGCTCCTCGTCGCCCTGCCGGGCGAGGCGGTGTTGCCGCTCTTCGCCACGCTGCTGGTCGGCACGCCGGCGCTCAGCTTCATCGGCGCGGCCGGCGCGGCACTGGCGGCGAGCCTCAGGCGCGGCGGGCTGATCGTGCCGGTGCTGGTGGCGCCGCTGACGATTCCCGTGCTGATCTTCGGGGTCTCGGCCGCGAATGCGGCGCTCGGCGGAACGGTGCCGTTCCGCACGCCGTTCCTGATCCTGGTCGCGCTGTCGCTGGCGGCGATCGTGGTCGGGACGCTGGCGGCGGCAGCCGCGCTGCGTCAGCCAGAGTGAGCGGCGCCGCGGCCGTGGTGGTCGAGCTCCACGGCGCAGCCGCATTGCGCCGCAAGCCGCGCGACCGTGTCGGCGATGGCATCGAGGCCGATGCCGCCGACATCGTGCTCGCGCTGGATTTCCTCGGCCGTCGCGTAGACGTCTACGACGAGCGACTGGCTCGCTTTCGAGCGAATCGCAAGCTCGACCTCGCGCTGGACCGCGTCGGACAAACGCATTTCCATGGTGGTCCCCCCATCGGTTCCCGACGGTAGAATGCGAGCGCTCTCCCCGCAAGCGGAGAGTTCTGAATCTGTAATATATTCAATGTGATACCGTGGGGCACGCGGTTGACGCAACGGCGCCTTTCGAGCCAAAATCGGAAAAGATCAAGCCTTCGAAGGGCTTGCCTCGGGACTGCCTGATTCGTGCGCCAGCAGCTTCGTGATGTCGCAGCGAGGCTGCGGCGCATTGCCGTGACGGGGCCGGGATTGCTATTGCTGCGGCGCCCGTGCCCGATGGCACCGTTTGCAGATGACATGGCCAGCCTGATCGACCTCGCCAACCCGACGCGCTTCATGCGCTTGTCTTCCGCGCTGCTGCCGTGGCTCGCGGGGGTGTCGGCGCTGCTGCTGGTCGTCGGCTTCTATCTCGCCTGGTTCGTGGCGCCGCCCGATTACCAGCAGGGCGAGACCATCCGCATCATGTTCGTGCATGTGCCGGCGGCCTGGCTCGCCATGATGTTCTACGCGATGATGGCTGTCTCGGCGCTGGGCACGCTGGTCTGGCGCCACCCGCTCGCCGATGTCGCGCAGAAGGCGGCGGCGCCGATCGGCGCCTGCTTCGCGCTGGTCTGCCTAGTCACCGGGGCGCTCTGGGGCAAGCCGATGTGGGGCACCTACTGGGTGTGGGATGCCCGGCTGACCTCGGTCCTGATCCTGTTCCTGGTCTATCTCGGGATCATCGCGCTCTGGCGCGTGCTCGACGATCCCTCGCGGGCGGGGCGGGCGGTCGCGATCCTGACGCTGATCGGCTTCGTCAACGTGCCGATCATCAAGTTCTCGGTCGATTGGTGGAACACGCTGCACCAGCCGGCCTCGGTCTTCCGCATGGGCGGCTCGACCATCGATGGCTCCATGCTCTGGCCGCTGCTGATCCTAGCCTTGGGTTTCACGCTCTTCGCGCTGACGCTGCACATGCTGGCGATGCGCGCCGAGATCATGCGCCGGCGCGTGCGCACCCTGACGATCCTCGAGGCCGAACGGCTCGACCGGCTGTCGGCGCAGGGAGCGCCGGCATGACCGCGCTGGCCACGAGCCTCGGGCCGCATGCCGGCTTCATCCTCGCCGCCTATGCGGCGGTCGTCGTCGTCCTCACCGGGCTGACGCTCTCGATCATCCGCGATCACCGCGCGCAGAAGCGGGCTCTCGCCGCGCTGGAGCAGCGCGGTGCCGGGCGCCGCCGCCAGGGTGGAGAGGCGGCATGAGTTCGGCGGGCACCGAACAGCAGGCGAAGACGACGATGGAAGGCGAGGCTGCGCCGCGCCGCCGTTCGCCGCTCCTGTTCCTGGTGCCGCTGATCCTGTTCGGCGGCCTCGCCATCATCTTCGGGATCGGGCTGTTCTCCGGCGATGCGAGCCGCGTGCCCTCGGCACTGATCGGCAAGACCGCGCCGGCGATCGCGCTGACGCCGGTCGAGGGTCTGGCGCGGGGCGGCCAGCCGGTCCCGGCTTTCGGCAATGCCGATCTGGGCCAGGGCCGGGCGACGCTGGTCAACGTCTTCGCGAGCTGGTGCGCGCCCTGCAAGGTCGAGCATCCCGTGCTCGTCGGCCTGTCGCAGACGGATGCGGTGAAGCAGGGCAAGGTCGCGCTGGTGGGGATGAACTACAAGGACGAGGCCGAGAATGCTCGCCGCTTCCTCGGCGCGCTCGGCAACCCTTTTTCGGCGGTGGGCGCCGACAAGGGCGGCCGCGCCGCGATCGAGTGGGGCGTCTACGGTGTGCCGGAGACTTTCCTGATCGGCCCGGACGGGCGCATCCTCGACAAGCATGTCGGCCCGCTGGATCAGGCGGCGGCGGCGAGGCTGCTCCAGCGCGCGCTGAAGGGAAGCTGACGAACAGCCGTCATGCTCGGGCTTGACCCGAGCATCTCTTCGACCGGCGCCTTCTTGTCGTGAGATTCTCGGGTCTGCGCTTCGCTTCGCCCGAGAATGACGGCTTGTGGCGCTGGTTTCAGGCCGCCTTGGCCGCGACGAGGCTCTCGAACAGGCCGCGCCCATCGGTGCCGCCGACCAGCGAATCGATCAGGTTTTCCGGGTGCGGCATCAGGCCGAGCACGTTGAAGCCCTGCGAATAGATGCCGGCGATGTTGTTGAGCGAGCCGTTCGGGTTCGCCTCGGCCGTGACCTGGCCCTGCGCATCGGCATAGCGGAAGGCGACGAGGCCCTCGCCTTCGAGGCGGGCCAGCGTCTCGGGGTCGGCGATGTAGTTGCCCTCGCCATGGGCGATGCAGACGTCGATGGCCTGACCCTTGGCATAGGCGCTTGTATAGGGCGTGTCGTTGCGCTCGACCGTGAGGTGCTGGCGCTTGCAGACGAATTTCAGATGGGCGTTGCGCACGAGGATACCGGGCAGCAGCCCCGCCTCGCAGGCGATCTGGAAGCCGTTGCAGATGCCCAGCACATAGCCGCCGCGCGCAGCATGGGCGCGGGTGGCGTCCATGATATGGGCGCGGCCGGCGATGGCGCCGGTGCGCAGATAGTCGCCATAGGAGAAGCCGCCCGGCAGCACGACGAGATCGGTCCCACCAGGCAGTTCGGTATCGGCATGCCAGACATGGCTGACGGTGGCACCGGCCTGCTTCAGCGCCTTGGCGACGTCGCCGTCACGGTTGGAGCCCGGAAAGGTGATGACGGCGGCTTTCATCGGTCAGGCTCCGATCTCGACGCGGTAGTTCTCGATCACGGTGTTGGCGAGGAGCTTTTCGCAGGCGGCCTTGAGTGCCGCCTCGGCGGCGGCCTTGTCTGCGGTCGCAAGCTCGATGTCGAAGACCTTGCCCTGACGCACCGAGCCGACGCCGTCGATGCCGAGCGACTTCAGCGCGCCCTCGATCGCCTTGCCCTGCGGATCGAGCACGCCGGTCTTCAGGGTGACGGTGACGCGGGCTTTCATGGCATTCTCCGAGCGCGGGCTGTTTGCGGGTGCCTTAGAGCATGTTCCGCAAAAGTGGAAACCACTTTTGCGATCAGGGCATGCTCAGCTTGCTGGTTCTGTGCGAATCGGGGCGGGCTCAGCCGTTTCCGGCGGTTTCACGTGAATCAGCGGCTGTGCCAGGCGGCTTGCGCCTCGCGCTTGGCCGCCTCGGCCTCGTCGCTGACTGCGAGCGCGACGACGAGGCGGTCGTTCTCGCGGGCGTAGAGGATTGCCGTGACGCCTTGCCGGGAGGGCGCATCCTTGGCGCGGATCGTGACGAGGACGCCCTTGGCATCGGCGGTATCGAAGCGCGCATAGTCGGTCACGCTGCGTTCCGGTGCCGGCTTTTGAGGCTTCTTGCCGGATTTGCGCTGTTCGGCTGCCTTGGCAGCCGCCTTCTCGGCCTTGAGCCGCGCGAAGGAGCGGGCGAGTTCGGCCGGATTTTCCGAGAGCGCCTGCTCCATGCGGCGGGCCTCGGCGCCCTCGAAGGAAATGACGGCGGCAAAGCCCTGGCGGGGGCAGGCGTCGCGCGGGCAGAACACCATCGCGCGGGCTTCGAGCCCGTCATTCAGCACCCAGGAGCCGATCGGCAGACGGTGCCAGCCGGCCGATGCCGGCAATTCGGCGATGCCGGCGCCGTACTGGTCGGCGCAGCCGCCGAGCAGGAGGCTCGCCGCGAGGAACAGGGGCGCGACATGAAAACGGGAGCGCATGCGCTCCCGCTTCGTCTGCGATTGTGGCCGGGTGACGGCGCTCACTGCACGAGGCGCGGGCCGCTCTGGCCGGGGTTTTCGTTCTCGCCGAGAATGCCGAGGCGCCGGGCGACTTCCGAATAGGCTTCGATCAGGCCGCCCATGTCGCGGCGGAAGCGATCCTTGTCCATCTTGTCCTTCGACTTGATGTCCCAGAGGCGGCAGGAATCGGGGCTGATCTCGTCGGCGACGACGATGCGCATCATCTCGCCTTCCCAGAGGCGGCCCGTCTCCATCTTGAAGTCGACGAGGCGGATGCCGGCGCCGAGGAAGAGGCCGGAGAGGAAGTCGTTGACGCGGATGGCGAGCGCCATGATGTCGTCGATCTCCTGCGGCGTCGCCCAGCCGAAGGCGGTGATGTGCTCTTCCGAGACCATCGGATCGTTCAGCGCGTCGTTCTTGTAATAGAACTCGATGATCGAGCGCGGGAGCTGCGTGCCTTCCTCGAGGCCGAGGCGGGTCGAGAGAGAGCCGGCGGCGACATTGCGCACGCAGATCTCGAGCGGGATGATCTCGACCTCGCGGATGAGCTGCTCGCGCATGTTCAGCCGGCGGATGAAATGCGTGGGAACGCCGATGTCGTTGAGGTTCGAGAAGATGTGCTCGGAGATGCGGTTGTTGAGCACGCCCTTGCCGTCGATCACCTCGTGTTTCTTCGCATTGAAGGCGGTGGCGTCGTCCTTGAAATGTTGGATCAGCGTACCGGGCTCCGGCCCCTCATAGAGGACCTTCGCCTTGCCTTCGTAGATGCGACGGCGGCGATTCATGGGGATGTACCGTGGCTTGAGGAAATCCAAAGGTCGGCCCTTCACTGGACGCGATGACTGTCGCGGCGGGATCTTGGCCCCTGATCGTGTCGGCCGGTTCGCCCCGGTCCAGGCGATCCGTCGGGGATCGCGGACCGGCGTCGAGCCGGTTTCTCGCTTCGCGCCGAAGGGCGCCATGCGCCTGCTATATGGAGTGTCTCGCCCGCAAACGCAACAAATCGCCTCCGGCCCCGCTGCCGGATGGCTGAAAGCCCTTAAAAGCGTCCTCGCCCGCGGCCGAGACTGGCTCTTGCCGGGCCGCCGCCCTATATGAGGGACGACGACGCCATCTCAAGCCCCGCACAGGAGCCCGACGCCGCATGACGACCTTCGACCAGCGCAAGGACGCCTTCGAGAACAAGTTTGCCCATGACGAGGAGCTGCGCTTCAAGGCTACCGCACGGCGCAACAAGCTGCTCGGACTCTGGGCGGCGGAGAAGCTGGGCAAGAGCGGCGCCGAGGCGGACGCCTATGCCAAGGCGGTCGTCGTGGCCGATTTCGAGGAGGCCGGCGAGGAGGACGTGCTGCGCAAGGTGAAGAACGATTTCACGTTGGGCGATGTCGCCGTGCCGGAGACGGAGATCCGCCGGGTGATGGCCGAGCTGCTGATCCAGGCGGCCGAGGAGATCCAGGCCGGGCGCTAGAGCTCTTTGATCCTGCATCGGCATTTCCGAAAACCGCGTTCCGCTTTTCGGGCCGATGCCTGGCCGCCTCCCGGTTTACGCAAGGCGAGATTGAAACGGGCGCATGGGCGCCCGTTTGCTTTTTGGGGCGCCGCCGGTCCACCTTGCAGACGCCCGCCATTCGTCGAGAGCGGGCTTCCAAACGGATCTCCCCATCATGGCCAAGCCCACCGTCCTGTCCTCCCTCGCCGATCGCTTCGCGAAAGGCGGGACCGTCGTCTCGGCCTGGTGCGGCCTGCCCGACCCGTCGGTCTCCGCCATTCTCGCGCAGGAGGATTTCGATGCGGTCACGCTCGACATGCAGCATGGGCCGATCACGCTCGGCGAGGTCATCCGCGCGATCCCGCTGATCAATGCGGCCGGCAAGCCGGCGATCGCCCGCATCCCGGTCGGCGAGTTCCAGAACGTCTCGAAGCTGTTCGATTCCGGCGTCTCCGGGGTGATCGCGCCGATGATCAACACCATGGATGATGCGCGCCGCTTCGCCGCCTACTCCAAATATCCGCCGCTCGGCGAGCGCAGCTGGGGCAGCTATGGCGGGCTTGGCGCCTCCGGTCTCGACCAGAACAGCTATCTCAGGCAGGCCAATGGCTTCTCCATGACCTTCGCCATGATCGAGACGCGCGAGGCGATGGCGATCGTCGACGACATCCTGGCGTTGGAGGGGATCGATGCGCTCTTCGTGGGCCCCTCGGACCTTTCGATCGCCCTGTTCGGCGGTGCGAGGGTCGACGCGGCCGCGCGCGAGGTGGACGAGGCGCTGAAGCATGTCGTGGCCCGGGCCTCGGCGGTGAACAAGCCGGTGGCGCTCTATGCCGGGACCGCCGAGCGCGCCAAGGCCGGCCTCGCCATGGGCGCGCGCATGGTCACGGTGATGAGCGACAGCGGGATGCTGCGCGCCGGGGCTCAGGCAGCGCTGAAGGTCGCGCGCAGCTGATCTTCAGGGCTTGTCGGTTTTCGACGGAACCAGGCGGGCATCCCGGGCTTGACCCGGGATCCATGCCGGAGCGCCTTCGATAGGGCGTCGGGCACGGGTCCTGGGTCTTCGCGGAGTTTATCCTTGAGCCGATCGAAGATCGGACCCAAGGGCTCTGTCCGGGGTGAACCGCGCTCCCCTTCGAAAAGCGGCATACCCTAAGCGTTGATGCCTTCGCGCCGCTTCAGCACGGCGTAATAGGCCCAGAGCAGGCGCGCGGCGACGCCGCGCCAGGGCCGCCAGGCCTCCGCCATCGCCGCGAGCTCGGCAGGTTTCGGCCTGGCCGTGAGGGCGAAGGCATGGCGGGCCGCCTCCTGGATCGCGAGGTCGCCGGCGGCGAAGCCGTCGCGATGGCCGAGGCAGAACAGCAGATAGACATCCGCGGTCCAGGGGCCGATGCCGGAGATCGCGGTCATCTCGGCATGGACCTCCTCGGGGCTCATGCCTTCGAGCGCCTCGAAGGTGAGACGCTTTTCGGTCAGCGCCGCCGCCAGCGCCAGCAGCGTGCGCTGCTTCGGCCGGGACAGCCCCGAGAGGCGCATGTCGTCATCGGTCGCGGCCAGCAGGCGCTCGGGCGTCAGCGGCACGAAGACGCTCTCGAAGCGGTTCCAGACCGCCCGCGCGCTCGCCACGGACAATTGCTGGGAGACGATGATGCCGGCAAGCCCGGTCAGCCCGCCCTCGCGCAGCCGGAGCGGCGGCAGGCCGGTGCGGTCGATGATGGCGCGCCAATGCGGATGCAGCGCGGCGAGCGCGGCCATGCCTTCTTCGAGATCGGCGTTGCAGGTGATTCGTTCGGTCATGGGCTTCAGGATGGCTGGCAGGCAGGACGCTTCCCGTCAGCAGCGACTTGGCCCCGGCGGGTGGCTCTTCTAGAACGGCATAGCCTAAGATCGAACCGATGGCCGCATATCCACCCGATTCCCGGCAGCCCGTTTTCCGCTTCGCGCCGAGCCCGAACGGGCGCTTGCATCTCGGCCATGCCCTGTCGGCCCTGAGCAATGAGGCGCTGGCGCGGCGCTTCGGCGGGCGGCTCCTGCTGCGGATCGAGGATATCGACCTGATCCGCTGCCGGCCGGAATTCGTCGATGGCATCCTCGCGGATCTGGATTGGCTCGGTATCTGCTTCGAAGGGTCGGTGCGACGACAATCCGAGCATTTCGACGATTACGGGCGGGCGCTTGCGTCTCTGCAGGCCCGAGGGCTGGTGTACCCCTGTTTCTGCTCGCGGCAGGAGATCAAGGCGGCGGTGGCTGCGTGCGAGGCCGAAAACGGGAAATCCTGGCCGGTCGATCCGGACGGCGCGCCGCTCTATCCCGGTTTTTGCAAGGGGCTCGACAAGGCGGAAGCGGAGCATCGGATCGCTACCGGCGAGCCGCATGTGCTACGCCTCGACATGGCGCGGGCCCTGGCACAAGCCGGGGATGGCCTGGGCTACGAGCTGTTCGATGAGGCAGGCCGCCGCTGCTTCGTGCCGGCGCAGCCTGCTCGCTGGGGCGATGTCGTGCTCGCGCGCAAGGACGTGCCGACGAGCTATCATCTCGCGGTCGTCACCGATGACGCCTTGCAGGGCGTCAGCCATGTCGTGCGCGGCCGGGATCTCGAGGCTGCGACGGACGTTCATGTCGTGCTGCAGCGCCTGCTCGGCCTGCCGACGCCGCTCTATCATTTCCACGCATTGCTGATCGACGCCGACGGCCGCAAGCTCGCCAAAAGTCGCGCCTCCGAAAGCCTGGCGGAGTTGCGGGCGCAAGGCGTCACCGCCGCCGCGATCAGGCAGAGGCTGGGTTTTGCCTGACAATCGGAATGCGGGCGGGCTCGCCGCGTGGGGCTACCCGACGCCGAGAAAGGTCAGCCAGGCGGCCGTAGTGAAGAGCGACAGCAAGGTGGACAGGGTGATCGCGCTCGAGGCGTCGGCCACGCCCTGCCGATAGCGCTCGGCGAAGAGATAGGCGTTGATCCCGCAGGGGCAGGCGGCAAAGAGCACGGCGACGCCGGACCAGTGCGCCGGCATCTCGAAGATCCGGGTCGCGAGCCAGTAGACCAGCAGCGGATGGAGGCCGAGCTTGAGGCCGCTGAGCACGGTCGGCAAAGCGAGGCCCGATTCCAGCCCGTAGCGGCGCATGGCGATGCCGAGGCTGATCAGCGCGCAGGGCACGGCCGCACCGGCCAGCAGATCGACCAGCGTCCAGAAGGGCTCCGGTATCTGCGCCACGAAGGGGCGCACGATCGAGCCGAGGATGATGCCGATGATGATCGGATGGGTGAAGAGGCGCTTGATCAGGAGCGGAATCGAGGCCGTGCGTCCTTCGGCCAGCAGGGTCGCGACCGTCATCGTCACCGGCAGATGGACGGCCAGAAGCAGGCCGAGCGGCACGGCGCCGGCATCGCCATAGGCCTTCAGGATCATCGGGACGCCGACGAAGACCGTGTTCGACTGCGCGGCGGCGAAGCCGGACACGACCAGCTCAGGCCCTTTCCGGGCGAAGAAGCGGCTGGCGATCAGCATCGCCAGAGCCCAGACCACGGCGAGCCCGGCGAAATAGGCGATCCAGTAGCCCCAGGGCTGGGTCGCCGGGATATCCGCCTTAGCCAAGGTGCGGAAGAGCAGGCAGGGCACGGCGAGGACGAAGACGAAGTCGGAGAGGCCCTCGCCGGTCGTCTCGCGCAGGAGCTTCGTCCACCGGGCGAAATAGCCCAGTCCGATCAGCCCGAAGACGGGCAGGACGACAAGCAGGGAAGCGAGCATGGGTCAGGGTCACGCCGCGAGGACAGGAAGCCGTTTCGCGGTGTCGCCTTTATCGGCTCATGTCAACTGCCGAAAGCAGAGCGCGCCGCGTTTCGCCGGCGCGCCATGCGTTCAGCGCAACTGTGCGACGGTGCCGCCCGCCTTCTCGATCAATCCGCGGACCTCGTCGCGCTGGCGCTTGAACTCGGCCAGCGTTGGGCCCTGCAGCTCGCGCCCGCGCGGCACGCGAATCTTGAGCGGGTTCACGAAATTGCCGTTGACCAGCACCTCGTAATGCAGATGCGGGCCGGTGGAGAGGCCGGTGGTGCCGATGTAGCCGATGACCTGGCCCTGGCGGACCTTGGCCCCCGGCACGATGCCGGGGGCGAAGTTCGACTGGTGCGAATAGGTCGTGACATAGCCGTTGGCGTGCTGGATCTCGGTGTGCTTGCCATAGCCCGAGGACCAGCCGGCCTTGAGCACCGTGCCGTTGCCGGCGGCGAGGATCGGCGTGCCGATGCGGTTGGCCCAGTCGATGCCGGTATGCATCTTCGAATAGCGCATGATCGGGTGGTAGCGCATGCCGAAGCCGGAGCGCAGCTCGCCTTCCGCGACCGGCTTGCGCAGCAGGAACTTCTTCAGCGATTTGCCGTCATCGTCGAAATAATCGATCAGCCCGTCTTCCGGCGACTGGTAGCGATAGACGCGGCGGGTCTCGCCGTTGACGGTGAGGCTGGCGGAGAGGATCTCGGACCGCTCGCCTTCCTCTTCCTCGGTGTAGATCACTTCCAGATTGTCGCCGCCATGGATGCGCTGCTGGAAATCGAGATCATAGGAGAAGATGCGCACGAGATCGTCGACGAGCGGCCGGGGCAGGTCGTGGCGGGCCGCCGTCTCGTAGAGGCTCTCATAGAGCCGGGCGCCGCCGGAATCCTCGTCTTCCTCCTCGCTCTCGACATTGCGCCGCTCGCCGCGCTGGGGCGTGGCCGCCTCCGGGATGTTGACGGCAACGAAGGCGCCCTTGTCGTTCATCGCGATGATGCCGTCCGGCTGGCCGTTGGTGAGCAGCGAGACGCGCATGATCTGGCGCGCGTCGCCCGCGCCCGGTCCCGGCGCATAGAGCACCTGCAGGACCTGCCCGTCGGGCAGGGGCGCGGTCTTCACCTTGCCGCCGAAGGCGGTGATCATGGTCCGGATCTGCTCCGGCTGGGCGCCGACGCCGCGCATCACCTGCTCGAAATTCTCGCCGCGCTTGGCCATCACCAGCTTGTCCTCGACCTCCGGCTCGCGCGAGGCCGGGATCGGGGTCTTGGGCGCATTGGTGACGTTCTCGGGAACGACGCGGACCTCGATGCCCGAAAAGCGCGTATCGGTCGCGGGCGCATAGCCGAGGATGTCGCCATTGACGGGGGCCGCCCCGGTCAAGGTGCGGCTCAGCATGAGCTGCGGCGGGATCGGCAGGGCGCGCTGGCGGCCGGAGGCGACGTTGGCGCGCTCCTCCTCGATCTGCGACACGACCTCGCTGTCGCCGAGCTGCGGCTTGCCCGGCGGAATGACGATGTCGGCGAGGTCACGCTTGACGATGGTGACGTCGGCGTCGGCGGTGTCCTGCGCCGGCTCGGCATAGCGCTCGTCCGGCTGGCCGCCCTCGGCGAAGAGCCGCAACGGGTTGAAGGGCGGGATGTTGGTGGCATAGACGCCGGTGGTCAGCGACAGGTTGGTGGCGAGCCGCACGAAGGGCCTGACGCGGATGACCTCGCGGTCTCCGACACGTTGCGACATCGGCGCGCGCATCGTGTGGCGCGCCGCGAGAACCGGCTGATCGGCGACGAGCTTGTCGGCCTTGCGGGCGCCGCCGCCATCCCCCGCCGCCGAGGAGGCACGTACCGCGACCATCTCGGGCTGCTCGGGATAGCTGGTGTCGCCGCGCATCGCGACCAGGATCGCCGCGCCGAGCAGCGCCGCGCCGCAGGAGCCGACGAGCGCGCAGGCGAAAAGCCAGCGCAGCGACACACCGCGCCGATCGAGCGGCTGCTGGCGCGAATCGACCGGGAGAATGGGCGGCTCGATCCCGAGATCGACCAGCAAAGCCGCTGCCTCGGGGGCAAGCGGCTCGACCGGTTGGGCGAACTCGGGATGGGCGTTCATCGTGTGCTGTCTTGACCTTGATCGCGAACCCCGCCGGAGCGAGGCGGTCTTGAGCGCGCTCTGAACGAAGGTGTCCCGAGAACATGCCCGTGTCGGCAGCCGGAATCAATCCGCCGTGCCGTCCGCCCCTGTGCCGGCGGAATGCGGCTGTTTTGCGAAACCAGAGGTCTACGCGCGCGCAATGCGCTCACGCACAACGCGCGCGTACCAAATAAAAAAGATGCGCAGGGCCGGGAGGGGGCGTTCCCAGGAAATCGAACAGGTCCGTCAAAAAAAGTTCATCGAGCGTGTTGACATGTCTCGGGGGTCCCGCCTATAAACCGCCCATCGAGACGGCGCCGCCGCTGAGCGGCGCCTCTTCTGCGCTTCCTAAGGACGCTGGGGCTGAGGCCGGTTCGCCGGGTGAAGTTCTGTCG
>JAESGN010000336.1_pt1 | contig 57891 bp, 59 predicted proteins | sample 9269731 | NCBI WGS metagenome assembly JAESGN01 (sample SAMN15720683, study PRJNA650826) | algae metagenome | isolation source: Mojavia pulchra JT2-VF2 and co-occurring heterotrophs from desert soil | place: USA: Cadiz Valley, Joshua Tree National Park, CA | collected 1998-06-08
CCGCGCGCTCACGCAAATCCTCGGAATAGGGGCGCATCCAGGCTGGCCTCCGTCGCCCAGCCCGTAGCTTGAATCAGAATTCCGGCCGCGCCGGAATCCCGATTCAAACAAAACACAGCATGCTCTAGTGGTCGCCGGCGGCTTCAGCGCTTTCCACATTGTCCAGCGCCTCCACCAGGTCATAAATGCCGAAGGGAATGGCGGTGACCAGGATGATGCCGATGAACTCGAACCCGCCAAACACGTGGCCGATCGCCGGCGTCGGGATGTGCAGGCCGAGCTGGCTGAAGGAGGCGCCGAGTGCCGAGAGCCCCACGCCGCCGACGCCGAGCCCGATCGCGGCACTGCCCCAGGCGATGATCAGCCCGAAGGCAATGGCGACGAGGCCGGCGGGGATGTTCCGCGGATAGCGAAAGCCACCGAACCAGGCGACCAGGATCACCGCGAAGCAGATCAGGCCGAGGATCGGCGTCATGAACATCTCGAGCGCGGGCCGCATCGCGATGAAGGTGACGGAGACGCCGGCCAGCGTGCCGAGCAGGGCGGCGCGCGGCGTGATGCGGCGGATCCAGGGGGCCGCATGGGCGCCGAAGATCAGCACGAAGCTCTGGATGAAGACCCAGGTGAGCCCGGCCTCCCACCCCTTGATCGGATCACCCGTCAGCCGCGCGATCGGCATCATGATAACGAGGCAGACCACGAACATGTGCGGGACGGAGATGCCCGAGGGCAGGGCGCAGACATCGCTGCGCCCCGTTTCCTTCATCAGCCGCCAGCCGAGATACGCGTAATAGCCGGTGGAGAGGAACATCATCAGGCCGGCGGCCGGCAGGATGCGGCCGAAGACGATCTCATCGGGCATGCCGACGACGAAGCGCAGCAGCCCCGTCAGCACCAGCAGGTTAACCAGGATGTTGGTGCCGAAGCCGAACAGGGCGTTCCAATCACCCGGGGTCCAGAGCTGTGTGCGCGTCATGGCGTGATCCTCAAGGCTGCGGTCGTGGCTTCCGATGTGGCGACCCAGCCGAAGATCCCGCCTTGGGCATGGATCATGGCCAGGGCGGCCGCGTGGAATTCGGGGAAGTAGGAGGCACAGGCATCGCTGATGACGGCGCAGCGGAAGCCTCGGTCATTGGCCTCGCGCACCGTGGTGCTGACGCAGACCTCGGTGGTGACGCCGGCCACCAGCAGCGCCTCGATCCCGCGGTTGCGCAGGATGTTTTCCAGGTCCGTCGCCCAGAAGGCGCCCTTGCCGGGCTTGTCGAGCAACACCTCGCCGGGAAGCGGGGCCAGTTCGGGGATGATGTCGTGCCCCGCCTCGCCGCGCACCAGGATGCGGCCCATGGGGCCGGGGTCGCCGATGCGCATCCCGGGCGGGCTGCGGGTCAGCTTGGCGGGCGGGCAATCGCTGAGGTCGGGCCGGTGGCCCTCGCGCGTGTGGAGGATCAGCAGGCCGGCGGCGCGCGCGGCCGCGAGCAGCGCCGCGCAGGGGGCGATGGCGGCGTGCAGCTGCGTGACGTCATTGCCCAGCGCTGCACCGAAGCCGCCAGGCTCCAGGAAGTCGCGCTGCATGTCGATGACGAGGACGGCCGTGTGCGCGGGCTCGAAGGTGAAAGGGCCAGGCAGGGCCTCGATCCGACGCAACATCCACAACCCTCCGGGTGTCGGAGGGCAGGAAATCAGATTTTCGCGTGGTTCAACGCAGTAAATTGCCGCAGAATTAGGCTATAACGAATGAATTGCCACAGATCAGACGCTCTTCGCGCCAGGTTGCCGATAAATGCATCACGCCACTTCCAGCGCCGGGTCCAGCCCGAGCGCCAAAGCCAGCGCTTCCAGCCGGCGCAGCACGCTTTCGCCCGCGAAGACGCCCGCGCCCTGTTCGAGCTTCAGGGTGAGCCGCCGCCCGCGCCGCTCCAACTGCGTGGCATCGAGCAGGCTCGGCACGCCGCCCGAGAGCGTATAGGCGAGGCGCAGCGCCGCCCCCAGGATTTCCGCCCGCCGCACCGAGGCGGCCGAGAGCAGCAGCCGCGCCGGCGCCAGGTAGGGCGATGCCGGGTCGGCCTCGTAGCGGAGGGCCGCGACGAGGGCGAGAAAGGCCCGGGCGTGATGGTCCAGCCCCACGCCATGCAGGCGCAGCAGGCGGAAGAAGGCCTGCTCGGCGCGGTATTCGGGGTGGTCCAGCGCGCCGCTGTCGCTGATCCAGCAGGCGGCGATGCGCAGCCCAGGCTCGGCATCGCCCTCCTCGATGAGCGGTTCGGTCCAGCGCAGCAGCGCGGGCGGCAGGCCGGCATCGCGCCCGAGGCGCAGGCCGATTTCCTGCGCGGCCGCCAGCAGCGGGTCCCGCGCGCGCTCGGCCGCGTGCAGGCGGCGGCCATACCAGCCCTCGCGCAGCCCATTCGCCGAGAAGACGACGCGCGCGGCACCGGAGGCACGCAGCAGCCGGCGCATCACGACGGCCGCGAAGGGCAGGTCCCCCACGCGCTTGGTAGGGGCGGCGGGCATGCGCTCCAGCGACTTGCGCGGCGCGTTCATGACCACGCCCGCGAGGTCGCGCGCTTCCTCCCGCCGGATCGCATAGTGATGGACGATCGAGAGCGGATAGCCGGTCTGGGCGATATGGATGCGCGCCAGCGCCCGGAAGGTGCCGCCCACCAGGAAGAGATCCTTCACCGGCGTGGCCCCGAGCCAAGGCACGCGCTTGAGTTCGGCCTCCGCGATGGCGCGCGCGCGGCCGACATCGCCCTCCGCGCGGTCGGCCAGGCGGATGGTGCCGAGGGGAAGCGAGGCCGTCTCCACGATGCGGCCCTGCACCAGCCGCACGAGTTCGAGTGAGCCGCCGCCCAGATCCCCCAGCACGCCATCCGCCTGGGGCACGCCCAGCAGCAGCCCCTCGGCCGAGAAGCGCGCCTCCTCATCGCCGGAGAGGATGGTGATGCGCGCCCCGGGCATCACGCCGGCAAGGCCCGCCATGAAGGCCGGCCCGTTGGTGGCATCGCGCACCGCCGCCGTCGCCAGCACCTCCACGGGGTCCGCGCCCATGCCCCGCGCCAGCGCGTGATAACGGCCGAGCACGGTGAGCGTCTGCGCGGCCGCCTCTTCGTTCAGCAGGCCGGTGCTGTGCAGCCCGCGGCCCAGGCCCAGCACCGCCTTCTCGTTGAAGATGGCATGCGGGTTTCGCAACAGCCCCTGATAGACCACCAGGCGCACCGAGTTGGAGCCGAGATCCACCACGCCGAAACGGGGCGGGTGCTGGGGCGAAGTCGCCATCACATCAATCCTGGTGCAGCCGGTCCGTCTTAGGGCGGCGGCCTGAAGGGCGGGGTGCGGGCGCATGGAGTGCGCTGCCCCGGCCGGAAAGGGAAGGGTTGGTCATGAAATACTCATGCGCCGAGAACTGCCGCGGATCGGGCGTGCGGCGGCGCCAGGAGCCGTCCGGTTCCAGATCCCAGCTCTGCGCGGCGTCCCGCAAATTCACCACCATGATCTGGTCCAGCACCTGGGCATGCACCGTGGCATTCTCGACCGGCACCATGGTCTCCACACGCCAATCCATGTTGCGCGCCATCCAATCCGCGCTCGAGATGAAGACGCGGGCGCGGCGGGACGGCAGCCGGTGGCCATTGCCGAAGCAGTAGATGCGGCTGTGCTCCAGGAAGCGGCCGACGATGCTCTTCACGCGGATATTCTCGGAGAGGCCAGGCACGCCCGGGCGCAGGCAGCAGATGCCGCGCACCACGCATTCGATGCGAACCCCCGCCTGGCTCGCGCGGTAGAGCGCGTCAATCAGGTCGCTGTCGACCAGGCTGTTCATCTTGAGCCAGATGCCGGCGGGCTTGCCGGCCACGGCGAAGGCGATCTCCTGCTCGATCAGCCCCATCAGCGAGGGGCGGATGGTGAGCGGCGCGAAGGCGAGGCGCTCCATCGCCTCGGGCCTTGCGTAGCCGGTCATGTAGTTGAACAGCTTGGAGGCATCGCGCGTCAGGATCGGGTCGGCCGTGAAGAAGCTGAGGTCGGTGTAGATGCGCGCAGTGATGGGGTGGTAATTGCCCGTGCCGAAATGCGCGTAGCTGCGCAGGGTGGCACCCTCGCGCCGGATGACCAGGCTGATCTTGGCGTGGGTCTTCAGCTCCACGAAGCCATAGACCACTTGCACGCCGGCGGCCTCCAGCTCGCGCGCGATGGAGATGTTGCGCTCCTCATCGAAGCGGGCCTTCAGCTCCACCATGGCGGTGACGGATTTGCCGGCCTCCGCCGCCTCGATCAGCGCGCGGGCGATCGGGCTGTCGCGGCTGGTGCGGTAGAGCGTCTGCTTGATGCCGACCACATTGGGGTCGCGCGCCGCCTGCCGCAGGAACTGCACCACCACGTCGAAGGATTCATAGGGGTGATGGACCACGATGTCCTTGGTGCGGATGGCGGCGAAGCAGTCGCCGCCGAAATCCAGGATGCGCTCGGGGAAGCGGGGCGTGTAGGGCGTAAACAGCAGGTCCGGCCGGTCATCCACGATGAGCGCCTTGAGGTCGGCGACCCCCAGCAGCCCGTCCACGGCGAAGACGGCGCCGCGGTCGGCATCCAGCTCCTCCGCCACGAAATCAATCATGTCGGAGGGCATGCGGCCATCCACGGCGAGGCGGATGGCGCGGCCGCGGCGGCGGCGCTTCAGCGCCGTCTCGTAGCTGCGGACCAGGTCCTCGGCCTCTTCCTCGAATTCCACGTCGGTGTCGCGGATCAGGCGGAACAACCCGCGCTCGGCCGGGATGAAGCCGGGGAAGAGGTGGTGCAGGTTCAGCGCCACCACATCCTCCAGCACGGCGAAGCGGATGCCGCCCTCCGCGCTCGCGGGCATGCGGATGAAGCGGTCCACCTGCGGCGGCAGGTTGATCAGCGCCCGCATGGTGCCGCCATCCTCCTCGCGCACCAGCTTCAGCACCATGCAGAGGGCGAGGTTGGAGATGAAGGGGAAGGGGTGTGCGGGGTCCACCGCGAGCGGCGTGATGAGCGGGAAGATACGCTCCTGGAAATAGAGCTCGAGCCAGGCGATGTCGGCCGGCTGCAGCTCATCGGCGTCGAGCACGGCGAAGCCGGCGGGGCGCAGCAGATGCCGCAGCGTGCGCCAGGCCTCCTGCTGGCCCTCGATCAGCGTCGCACCCCGCGCCTGGATGGCCGCCAGCTGTTGCGTGGGGGAGAGGCCGTCGGGCGTCAGCGCCTGCACGCCCTCGCGCTCCTGGCCGACCAGGCCCGCCACGCGCACCGAATAGAATTCATCCAGGTTGGAGCCGGAGATGGCGACGAAGCGCAGCCGCTCCAGCAGCGGGTGCTGGGGGTTTGCGGCCTCCTCCAGCACGCGCGTGTTGAAGTCGAGCCAGGAGAGCTCCCGGTTGAAGAAGCGCCCGGGATCGTTGAGCGGGAGGGGCGGCGGCAGGGCTTCGGCTGTGGACATGGGGCGAACCTACAGCAAGGCCGCGCCGGGCGGCACCGGTTCGTCAGGCGATGTCTCGGAACCGTCATCCATCAGCGGCGCCAGCACGGTCAGCGCAGCGTTGCGGCTGAGGCGGCGGCCGGCGGCGAGCGAGGCGCGATCCAGCCGGGCCACCGCCTCGGCCATCACGGCGGCGCGGCGGGGCAGGCGGCGGCGCAGTGTGGCGAGCAGCCCGGGGTCGAACTGGATCTGCCGGTCGGCCAGGTGCTTGGCGAGCAGCGCGTCGAGCAACGCGTCCGAGGGCTCGTCCAGCGCGGCGACCGCGGTGGCGGCGAGGCGCGAGCGCAAATCGGGCAGGGCGACCGTCCAGCGCGAGGGCGGGCGGGGGGCGGCCATCAGGAGCGGCAGGCGCGCTTCGGCGCAGGCATTCATCAGGTGGAGGAGGGCGGTTTCCTCGCCTGGCAGGTCGGCCTCGTCCAGCGCCACGCCGCGGGTTGGCGCCTCCGGCAGGCCGGTCAGGTCCGGGCCGCGCAGCAAGGACCAGCCCTCGGCATCGGCGGTGGCGTGCAGCAGATGCGTCTTGCCGGTGCCGGGCGGGCCGGCCAGCAACAGCCGCCCATCCGGCCAGCGATTTGGGGCGGAAAGCCAGCGCAGCGCTTCGTCATTGCTCGCATCGGGCACGAAATCCGCCGCCGCGAAGGAGGGCGCGGATTCCATGGGCAGCGCGAGTTGCGAGGAAAGCGTCAAATGCCGGTCCTGGGTGGGTCGAGGTAGAGCGGGCTCTCCAGGTAGCGCCGCAGCCAGTGCCGCGCCAGCACGCCGATCGCCGCCGCGATGGGCACGGCCAGCAGCACGCCCAGGAAGCCAAAGGCGACGCCGCCGGCAAAGAGCGCGAAGATCACCCAGACCGCGTGCAACTCCACGCGATCCCCGATCAGGCGCGGATAGATGATGTAGGCCTCCAGCACCTGGCCCACCGTAAAGACCCCCATCACCATCAGCACGCCGTTCCAGTCGCCCCATTGGCCCACGGCCAGCAGCACGGCGAGCGCGAAGCCGGTCAGCGAGCCGACATAGGGGATGAACGAGAGGAAGCCCGAGATCAGCCCGATCATCAGCCCGAGTTCCAGGCCGATCAGCGAAAGCCCGCTCGCGTAGAACATGCCGAGCACGAGGCAGCACAGCAATTGCCCGCGCAGCCAGGCCGAGAGCACGCGGTCCATGTCGCGCGCCAATTGCCGGAGCGAGGCGGCGGAGCGCCGCGGCAGCCAGCTTTCCATCCGCGCCATGATGCCCGGCCAGTCGCGCAGCAGATAGAAGCTGACCACGGGGGTGACGATGGCGAGCGTGAAGACGTTGAACAGCGCGAAGCCGCCGCCGATCAGGCGCGTGGCCGCAGTGCCGAGCCAGCTGACCATGGCCCCCGCCTGGCCGATGATGAGCTCGCGCAGGCGGGCATCCACCATCTCGGGGCCGGCCGCTTCTTCCAGCGAGAGCAGGAAGTCCCGCAGCCCCGCATTGATGGTGGCGATATAGCCGGGCAGGCGGGCCAGCAGCACGCCGATCTGCGCGATGATGAGCGGATAGAGCAGCAGCAGCGCGAGCAGGCAGAGCAACAGCAGCAGCAGCACCAGCACCATGGCGGCGAGCCCGCGCGGCACACCGATCCGCGCCAGCCGCGTCGCCATGGGGTCGAGGAAATAGGCGATGCAGATGGCCAGCACGAAGGGCGTGAGGATGCCGGAGAAGAGCCAGAAGGCGAAGAGGATCGCGGCCAGCACGCCGAGGGTGAGCATGGTCCGCTGCCGCCGCGTGGCGACCATCGGGCCCGGGCGTCCGCGGCCTGGGGCGGGGATGGGTTCGCTCATCGCCGCGCCGCCTGCGCCACATAGGCGATGCCCGAGGCCGCCGTCGTCGCCGCCACCAGCCAGATGAGCCCGGTGACGGCCGTCTCCATCGGCACGTCGAAGCCATGGATGAACAGCGCCAGTGCGGCCAGCGCGATCTGCAGCAGCGTGTTGATCTTGGAGATCCAGAGCGGCCGGATGGGCGGGCGGTTCCCCACCATCCAGAGCAGGGTCAGCCCACCCACGATGACGAGATCACGAAAGACGACGAGAATGGCGAGCCAGTCCGGCAGCACACCGATGGCCGCCAGCGTGACATAGACCGAGACGAGCAGCGCCTTGTCCGCCACCGGGTCGAGCAGGGCGCCGATGGCCGAGCGCGCATTGCGCACGCGGGCCAGCCAGCCATCCAGCGCATCCGAGATTCCGGCCGCGAGGAACAGCAGGAAGGCCTGGTCCAGCCTGTGCTGCAGGATCAGCCAGATGATGCCCGGCACCGCCACCAGCCGCGCCAGGGTGATCATGTTGGGCAGCGTCAGCAGCACCTGCGGCGGCGGGCTCTCGCTCATGGCGGGCGCGGAATCAGCCGCCGGCACCCAGCGAGACCTGCCAGGCGGCGCCGTTTTCGGTGATGACGAGGCCAGCGCCGCCGAGCGCCGTCGCGGCCTCGGCCGCGGGTTGCCGGAGACCGAGGCGGAAGCGCGCGCCCTCCATGCTCAGCGAGATGATCTCCATGCTGGCAACGCTGCCCGAGGCCCGCAGCCGCCGGCGCAGCTCCAGCCATTCGGAGAGCGAGCTGTGCTGGCTGCTCGCCTCCATGAAGCCCTGCGCGGCCATCGGGATGTTGAGCGCGAGGCCGCCGCCCGGCGCCGCGCCGGGGCCGGTGGGCGCGAAGCTGCGGCCGGTGGCCGAGGCGACGAGGCCCGGGTTGAACTGCACGGTGAGCCGCCCGGAATAGCGCGTGGGTGTCGTGCGCTCCTCCTCGACGATGAGGGCGGCGACCATGTTCTCGATCTGCGAATCCGAGGGCGGGCTGGAGGCCGTGGCGCCGCTCTGCTCCATCAGCCGCTGCCAGGCGATGCGCCGGGCGCTGGCATGGGCACGGTCCCGCGCCAGCACGGCGTTCTCCGCGGTGGCCTCGGCGGGGACGCCGCGCTGGACCAGGGGGTTGTCCTGGGCCAAGGCGGGTGCGGCGCAGATCAGGGCCAGGACAAGGGTCGCCAGAAGGTGTCGGATTGTCGCGGCGGCCCTGACCATCTATCCCATCCCTGTCATTCCATGTCCGTGTAGCCCATCGGAGGCGGCCCTGAACAGTTCCGAGAAGCCCGGGTCCCAAGCCCAGGGCCTGACCTATGCCGCCGCCGGGGTGGATATCGAGGCTGGCGACGCGCTGGTGGAGCGCATCAAGCCGCTCGCCCGCAGCACGAACCGCGCGGGCAGCATGGGCGGCCTCGGCGGCTTCGGCGCGCTGTTCGACCTGAAGGCGGCGGGCTTCACCGACCCCGTGCTGATCTCCTCCACCGATGGCGTGGGCACCAAGCTGCGCCTCGCCATCGAGGCCGGTATCCACGACAAGGTCGGCATCGACCTCGTCGCCATGTGCGTGAACGACCTGATCGTGCAGGGGGGCGAGCCGCTTTTCTTCCTGGACTATTTCGCGACCGGCAAGCTCGATGTGGCGCAGGCGGCCGAGGTCGTCTCCGGCATCGCCGAGGGCTGCCGCCAGGCCGGCTGCGCGCTGGTCGGCGGCGAGACGGCCGAAATGCCCGGCATGTATCACGGCGGCGACTACGATCTGGCCGGCTTCTCGGTGGGCGCGGCCGAGCGCACTGCGCTGCTGCCCAAGCAGGTGGGCGCGGGCGATGTGCTGATCGGCCTCGCTTCCTCCGGCGTGCATTCGAATGGCTTCTCCCTGGTGCGGCGCGTGATCGCGGCGGCGGGGCTGGGTCTCGGCGATGCCGCGCCCTTCGCGCCCGGCCTGAGCCTGGGCGAGGCGCTGCTGGCGCCGACGCGCATCTATGTGCGCCCGCTGCTGGCGCTGCATCGCGCGGGGCTGCTGAAGGCGGCGGCGCACATCACGGGTGGTGGCTTGCCGGGCAACCTGCCCCGCGTGCTGCCCGAGGGCCTGGGCGCCGAGGTCCAGGCCGGCTCCTGGCCGGTGCCGCCGGTGTTTTCCTGGCTCGCCCAGGCGGGCGGCGTGGCCGAGGCCGAGATGCTGCGCGTCTTCAATTGCGGGCTCGGCATGGTCTGCGTGGTCGCCGAGGCGGATGCCGACGCCGTGCTCTCGCACCTCACGGCGGCGGGCGAGGCGGCGTTCCGCATCGGCCGCCTGGTGCCGGCGACGGGCGAGGCGGAGGTCACGTTGCAAGGCACGCTCGGGCTGTGAGCCGCCCGCGCGTCGCCATCCTGATCTCCGGCCGGGGCTCCAACATGGTGGCCCTGCTGGAGGCGGCGGCGCATCCCGACTACCCCGCCGACATCGCCCTTGTCATCTCCAACAGGGCCGATGCCGCGGGGCTCGACCGCGCGCGGGACATGGGCGTGCCGGCCCTGGTGGTGCCGAGCCGTGCCCGTGCGCGCGAGGAATTTGAGGCGGATCTCTGCGAGGTGCTGGCCCGGCACGAGATCGCCATCCTGGCGCTGGCCGGCTTCATGCGCGTGCTGACCGGCGGCTTCGTTGCGGCCTGGGAGGGGCGGATGATCAACATCCACCCATCCCTGCTGCCGAGCTTCCCGGGGCTCGACACCCATGCCCGCGCCCTGGCGGGCGGCGTCCGGCTGCATGGCTGCACCGTCCATCTGGTGAGTGCCGGGGTGGATGAGGGGCCGATCCTCGCCCAGGCCGCCGTCCCGGTGCAGATGCACGACACGGAGGAGACCCTCGCCGCCCGTGTGCTGGAGCAGGAGCACCGGCTGTATCCGGCCGCCCTTGCCTGGCTCGCGGCGGGGCGGGTCCGGGTGCAGGGGGGCCGCGCCTATGTGGCGGCGGCGGATGCGCGCGGGCGCCTTGTGAACCCCTTGCCGGCGGGCGCCGCAGTTTCTACACAAGCGCCACGCGATTGAGGAACAAAGGGATGGCCGAGCAACCGATGAGCATCGAGATGGTCGAAGTGAAGTCCGAGGACATCATGGGCGAGCGCCGCGCGATGTTCGACAGTTTCATGGTCGCGACGAAGTGGGGCATCGGCGCCACCATCGTCCTGCTGGTCGGCATCTACCTGCTGTTTGGCTGAGGCTTTCGGGCGGAGGCACCTGCACCGCCCATGAAAAAGGCCGGGCCTCGCGGCCCGGCCTGATTTGTTTCGGCGGCCGCTCGGCTCAGCCGACCAGTTCGCAGCCCGCGAAGAAGTAGGCGATCTCGATCGCGGCATTCTCCAGGCTGTCGCTGCCATGCACGCTGTTCGCCTCAATGCTCTCGGCGAACATCTTGCGGATCGTGCCCTCGGCGGCATTGGCCGGGTTGGTGGCGCCCATCAGGTCACGATGCGCGAGGACGGCGTTCTCGCCTTCCAGCACCTGCACCACCACGGGGCCGGAGACCATGAAGTCCACCAGGTCGTTGTAGAAGGGGCGGGCGGCGTGGACCTCGTAGAACTTCTTGGCGTGCGCGCGGCTCATCCAGATGCGCTTCTGCGCGATGATGCGCAGGCCGGCCTTCTCATAGACGGCGTTGATGGCGCCGGTCAGGTTGCGGCGCGTGGCGTCGGGCTTGATGATGCTGAAGGTGCGTTCGATGGCCATGAAGGGCGTCCCTTGACGTGATGTGGGGGGCAATTGCCCAAGCCCGGGCGCGGATGCAAGCCCCGCCGGGTCAACTTCGCAGGTCCGCCCCCGCATATCGGGCATGTCGCGCGGCTGGAATCCCGTCTAAACCGCGCGCATGACCGTCCTGACCATTCAAGACCTGACCATCCGCATGGCGGGCCGCCCCCTCATGGAAGAGGCCTCCCTCCAGGTGGATACCGGCCGCAAGATCGGCCTTGTCGGGCGCAACGGCGCGGGGAAATCCACGCTGATCAAGGCCATCCTCGGCGAGCTCCAGCCCGATGGCGGCGAGATCCGGCTCGCGCAGCGCGCCCGCATCGGCCATGTCGCGCAGGAGACGCCGGCGGGCGAGACCTGCCTGCTCGACATCGTGCTGGAGGCCGACACGGAGCGCGCCTCGCTCCTGGCCGAGCTGGACGGCCACCCCGAGGCGGTGCGTGCCGGCGAAATCCATGAACGTTTGATGGCGATCCAGGCCGATGCGGCGCCGGCCCGCGCGGCGACCATCCTGGCCGGCCTCGGCTTCGACGCGGCGGCGCAGCAGCGGCCTTCCCGCGAATACTCCGGCGGCTGGCGGATGCGCGTCAGCCTCGCCCGGGCGCTGTTCCTGGAGCCCGACCTGCTGCTGCTGGACGAGCCGACGAACCACCTCGACCTCGAGGCGGCGATGTGGCTTGAGGGCTGGATCGCCCGCTTCTCGGGTGCGGCCATCATCATCAGCCATGACCGCGGCCTGCTGGAGCGCTGCGTGGATTCCATCGCGCATCTCGATCGCCAGAAGATCACGCTCTACCCCGGGAATTTCGAGAATTTCGTGCGCATCCGGACGGAGCGCGCGGCCCAGGTGGCGGCGCAGAATGTGAAGCTGGCGGCCGAGCGCGCGCATATGCAGGCCTTCGTGGACCGCTTCCGCGCCAAGGCCAGCAAGGCGCGCCAGGCGCAATCGCGCATCAAGGCGCTGGAGCGGATGCCGGCGCTGGAATCCATCGTGGAAGACGTGGCGACGCGCTTCCAGTTCCCGCAGCCCGAGCAGCTCTCGCCACCCATCCTGACGGTCAGCCGCGGCAATGTCGGCTACGGCAATCACGTGGTGCTGCGGGATCTCGACATTCGCATTGACCAGGAGGACCGGATCGCGCTGCTGGGGGCGAACGGCAACGGCAAATCCACCCTGGCCAAGCTGCTGGCGGGCCGGATGCAGCCGATGTCGGGCGATATCCATCGCGACCGGCGGATGCGGGTCGGCTATTTCGCGCAGCACCAGGAGGATGACCTGGACCTCGAGGGCACGCCGATCAGCCACATGATGCACGCCCTGCCGCGCGCGACGGCGGGGCAATGCCGCTCGCAACTCGCGCGCTTCGGGCTCGATGCGGATCGCGCCGAGACGCAGGTGAAGGGGCTTTCGGGCGGCGAGAAGGCGCGGCTCTTGATGGCGCTGACCACGCGGGATGCGCCGCACATGCTCATCCTCGACGAGCCGACGAACCACCTCGACATTGACGCGCGCGAGGCGCTGGTGAAGGCGCTGGCGGATTACGAGGGCGCCGTGATCCTCATCAGCCACGATCCGCATCTGGTGGAGCTGGTGGCGGACCGGCTCTGGCTGGTGGCGGGCGGCAAGGTGACGCCCTTCGACGGCGACCTGGATGACTACCGCGCGCAGCTGGGCGGCCGCACGGCCGCCGCCGCGCGGCGCGAGGAGAAGAAGGATGACCGCAAGCAGGGCCGCGTCGCCGGGGTCGAGGCCCGCGCCGCCCATGCGCCGCTGCGGGCACGGCTGAAGGGCATCGAGGTCACGCTGGCGAAGCTGAATGAGGAGGCTAAGGTGATCGAGGGCGCGCTGGCCGATCCGCGGCTTTACGAGCGGGGCAAGACCGACCTCATCACCCGCGCCACGGCGCGCCGCGCCGCCATCGCCAAGGATGTGGAGCGGCTGGAGATGGAGTGGCTGGAGATCACGGAGAAGCTGGAGGCGGCGTGAGCACGGACCAGACCTTCCTCTGCGAGGCCATCACCGAGGCGGAGCAGGGCTTCGCCGAGGGCGGGGTGCCCATCGGCGCGGTGCTGGTTGAAGGCGGGGCGGTGGTGGCACGCGGCCACAACCGCCGCGTCCAGCAGGGCGACCCGATCGCGCATGGCGAGATGGACTGTCTGCGCCGCGCCGGGCGCCGCGCCAGCTATCGCGGCACCACGCTCTACACCACGCTCAGCCCCTGCATGATGTGCGCCGGGACCATCGTGCAGTTCAAGATTCCGCGCGTGGTCATCGGCGAAAACCGGACCTTCGGCGGCAACGAGGATTTCCTGCGCTCGCACGGTGTGGAGGTGCTGCTGCTGGATGATCCGCGCTGCCGCGACCTCATGCTGCGCTTCCAGGCCGAGCATCCCGACGTCTGGGCCGAGGATATCGCCGAATAGGCCTCAGCCGGCCAATTGCGCGAGCCCGAGCAGCCCCGGCTGCGGGTGGAGGATCCGCTGGACCGGCACGCGGGCGAGATAGGCGCGCATGCGCGGCCGATCCTGGAAGCGCTCCAGGAAACCCGCGGGCTCGGCCGGCGCGCGGGCCACCCCGCCGGCGAGGAACACGCCGCCGCGCGCGCCCAGCGTCAGCGCCACATCACCGCAGAAGCCCCCCAGGCCGCGCCAGAACACGGCCAGTGCCTCCTGCGCCACGGGGCAGCCTGCTGCGGCGGCGGCGCTGATTTCCGGGCCGTCGCGGGGCGGGATTGCCACGCCGCGCAGTTCGGCGATTCCTTCATGCAGCGTGGCGAGGCCGAGGCCGGATAAAAGATCCTCGGCGCAGACCGCGCCCTGGCGCGCCTGGAGCCAGGCGAGGAGTGCGGCCTCGCTCGCGTCGCGCGGTGCGAAGCCCATGTGGCCGGCCTCGGTCGCCAGCGCGCCATGCCCGGGGATGAAGCCGGCCATGCCGAGGCCGGTGCCGGGTGCCACGATGGCCAGGGGCGCCCCCGGGGTGGGCGTGCCTCCCTGCCAGGTTTCCACGTCATTCGGACCGAGGGCCGGGAGCGCCCAGGCCATCGCCTCCAGGTCGTTCAGGAGGCGGACAGAGGCGATGCCGAGGGACGCGGCCAGGCTGGGCGTGTCGAAGGTCCAGTCGCCATTGGTGAGGCGCGCCGTGAGGCCCTCGATGGGGCCGGCGATGGCGAGGATGGCGCTGCTGGCAGGGCCGAGCTCCGCGAGCGCGGCCCGCATCGCGGCCAGAGGCGTCGCGTGCTCCGCCACGCGCTGCGCGACCACAGGACCGAAGCGGCCCCCCTGGGCGAGCGCGAAGCGCGCCTGCGTGCCGCCGATATCGCCGATCAGAATCGTCAAATCGCCGCCGCTTCCTCGGAGAGCGCGATGATGCGCTCCATGCGCGGCACCAGGTCCATGGCAATGAACTCCCCATCCATCAGCGCCACCGCCTCGCCGCGCGCCGCTGCCTCCGTGTAGGCGGCGACGAAGCGGCGGGCCTTCGCCACCTCGGCCGCATCGGGCGTGAAGGCGGCGTTGATCGGCGCGATCTGGTCGGGATGGAACACCACCTTGCCGCTGAACCCAAGCTCCTTCGCGGCCAGCGCATCGGCGTGGGTGCCGGCCACGTCGCGCAGGCCGAGCAGGAAGGGCGCGTCAATCGCCTGGATGCCGACGGCGCCGCAGGCGGCCGCGATGGTGGCGCGCGGGAATTCCAGCGCGCGGGCGGTGAGCGCGCCGCCCGTCTGCAGCGTGTAGTCGCCGGGGCCGAAGAACATGCCGATGAGGTTGGGCGAGGCATCGGCGATGGCCAGCGCGTTCAGCACGCCGCGCGGCGTTTCCAGGGTCGCGATGATGCCGATCTCGCGGCCGGCCAGCGCCGCATCCAGCTGTTGCAGCTGCGCGGCACTCTCCACCTTGGGCACCAGCAGCGCATCCAGATGGTCGAGCGGCAGGGCGGCCAGGTCGCGCGCGAAATCCTCGGTGCCGATGCCGTTGATGCGCACTGTTCGCTCGCGCCTTCCGAAATTCACCTCGCGCAGCACCGCGGCGATGGTGGCGCGCGCCTCCTCCTTGCGGCTGGGCGGCACGCCATCCTCGAGGTCGAAGGCCAGGCTGTCGGCCTGCAAGGTCGCGGCCTTTTCCAGCCGCTCGCGGCGATGGCCGGGCGTGATCATCATGGAGCGGCGCAGGCGCCAAATTCTTTGAGAAGAGGGGGGCTTCGCGGTCATGCGGGAATTCCAGCGGGTGGGGTGAGGCCAAGGCGACGGAAGCCGCTGTCCAGGATGACGCGGCGAAACTCGGCCTCCGCGTGCTCGGGGTCGCCGGCGCGAAGGGCCGCGAGCAGGTGGTCGTGGTTCAGCAGCACGCCCTCGCCCGCCGCCTCGAAGGCCCCCCCTTCAAACGCAGGGTGGCGGTGCAGGAAAAGGCGGACCAGATGCGACATGGAGAGCCAGGCGCGGAGCAAAAATTCATTGCCCGATTGGCGGCAGACCAATTCGTGAAAATGCCAGTCGGCGTCGCGCCACTCGGCGACGCGGCCGGATTTGGCGGCGGCCCGGATGCGCGCGTGCTGCGCTTCCAGTTCGGCCAGCTGCGCCGGTGTGGCGCGCGCGGCGAGCAGGCGGGCAGCCATGCCTTCCAGCGTGGCCCGCATCACCACCATCTGCGCCGCCTGTTCTGGCGAGACCTGGGCCACGCGGGGCGAGCGGCCGGGGCGGCGTTCCACCAGCCCCTCGCCCTCCAGCGCCTTCAAGGCCTCGCGCAGAGGCCCGCGGCTGACACCGAAGCGGGCGGCGAGGCTCGCTTCGATGATTCGCTCGCCCGGCGCCAATTCGCCCGCGCGCATCGCCTCGACCATGCGCGCGGCCAGCGTCTCGGGGAGCGAGGCGCGCGGCGGCAAGGTGCCAAGGGACGGCTGGGCGTCGAGCACTCAGATCACTTCGAGCTTGGTCAGCCGCTCGATCTCGGCTTCGTCCAGCTTCAGCCAGTCCTTGTAGACCTCGTCATTGTGCTCGCCCATGGAGGGGCCAAGCCACTTCACCTTGCCTGGCGTGTCCGTCAGGCGCGGCACGAGGTTGGGGATGGCGAGTTCCCCCACGCGCGGGTCCTTCATCATCAGGATATTCTCGCGGTGCTTGTATTGCGGGTCCTGGAAGATTTCCTCGATGGAATAGACCGGGCCGCAGGGCACCTGCTCGCGCTCGCAGATCGTCATGAGTTCGTCGCGCGTGTACTGGCTGGTCCAGTGGCTGACATAGGCGTCCACTTCGCCGCGCGCGGCCTCGCGCTGCTTGATCTTGCCCCACTTGCCCTCGCCGGCCCATTCGGGAACGCCCATGGCATCGGCCAGGCGCGCGAAGATCTTGTCGCTGGTGCAGGCGATGGCGATCCAGCGCTTGTCCTTCGTCGGGTAGTGGCTGTGCGGCACGACGTTGACGGTGCCCGGGCCCATGCGCTCACGGACATAGCCGTTCAGCTGGAAGGAAGGGGCCAACTCATCCAGGATGCGGAAGATCGGCTCATAGAGACCGATATCCACCACCTGGCCGCGGCCGGTTTTTTCCCGCGCCTGGATCGCCAGCAAGGCGCCCAGCGCGCCGTAGAGGCCAGCGAGATAGTCGGGGATGGTGGCCGAACCCGGCGTCACCGGCGGGCGGTCCGGATAGCCCGCGAGGTAGGAGAGCCCGCCAAACGCATTGCCGATGCGGCCAAAGCCCGGGCGGCCGCTATAGGGGCCCGTCTGCCCATAGCCGGAGATGCGGACCATGATGAGGCGCGGGTTTACCTCGCGCAGCACGTCCCAGCCCAGGCCCCATTTTTCCAGCGTGCCCGGCTGGAAGTTCTCCACGAGGATGTCGGCCTCGGAGATCATGCGCTTCAGCAGCGCCGCGCCATCGGGCTTGCGCAGATCGAGCGTGGCGGAGCGCTTGTTGCGGCATTCGGAGAGCCAGGGCAGCGTCTCGCCGCATTCGGTGACGGTGCCGAATTTCCGCAGCGGGTCACCCACGATGGGCAGCTCCAGCTTGATCACGTCGGCGCCGAATTCGGCGAGCTGCGTGGAGCAGAAGGGGCCGGCCAGGAAGCTGGAGACGTCAATGACGCGAATGCCGTCGAGCGGCATGACCTTGGGCGTGTCGGACATGGTTTCCTCGGTTCAATTCTGTTGACAGTTTGCACTGGCTAAATTTGTCCGGTCAAGCCAGGATCGGGAAAATTCCTGGGAGGAAAACATGATCCGGATCACCCGCCGCACGGCGCTGCTCGGCGCGCTGGCCACGCCCGCTCTCGCGCAGCCGTCCAACTGGCCGCAGCGCCCGGTGCGCATCATCGTGCCCTATGCCGCGGGCGGCGGCACGGATTTGACCACACGCGCCGTCATGGAAGCGGTGGGCCAGCGCCTGAACCGCCCCATGATCATCGAGAACCGGCCGGGTGCCGATGGCGCCATCGGCAGCGAGGTGGTGGCGCGCAGCGCGCCGGATGGCCACACCCTGACGGGCATCAACCCGACGCATCTGCTGCTGCGCCACACGGCCGCCAGCCTGCCCTATGATCCCACGGCGGATTTCACGCCCATCGCCGTCTTCGCGCTCTACTCCTTCGTGCTGCTGGCCGCCGCCGACGCGCCCTTCCGCGATGTGCCGGGCCTGATCGCCGCCGCCCGTGCGCGGCCCGGCGCGATTGCGCATGGCACGGCGGATGTGGCCTCGGGCGTCGTCGGCGCGCAATTCGCGAAGGCCGCGGGGATCGAACTCAACGAGATCCGCTATGCCGGCGGCGGCGCCTCGACCCGCGACCTGATGGGCGGCCATCTCCCGCTCGCCTGGGTCAGCACCGCGACCGCCATGCCGCTGATGCAGAGCGATCGCCTGCGCATCATCGCCGTCACCTCGCCGCGCCCCTCGCCCTTCCTGCCGCAGGTGCCGACCTTCGCGAGCCTCGGCCTGGGGGCGGCCAGCTATGAGGGCTGGTTCGGCCTCTGGGGTCCGGCGCGCATGGCGCCTGAGGTGGTGGAGCGCATCAATGCCGAGGCCAATGCGGCAGCGGCGACCGAGGCGGTGCAGGCGCGCTTCCGCACCCTGGCTGTGGAGCCCGGTACGCTGGATTTGGCGGGCGTGCAGAATCTGATGCGCGAGGATGCCGCGCGCTGGGCGCGCGCGGCCGAGGCGGGGCTGCTGCGACGGGCGTCGTGACCCCCCGGTTGCGGCGAGGCGCTTCGCATGCTGGCCTGCGATGACAACACCGCATCGGAGCGCCCCGCATGACCACCGAAACCGAGATCACCAACTGGCTCGCCACCCAGCAGCAGCCCATGCTGGATGCGCTCCAGGCGATGGTGAACACCGATGGCGGCAGCTACGACAAGGCCGGCGTGGATGCAGTCGGCGCGATCGTGAAGCAGTTCTGCGAGGGCCATGGCCTGACGGTCGAGACGGTGCGCGGCGAGAAGTTCGGCGACTGCATCCGCGCCATCCTGCCTCATGAGGGCACCGCCCGTGCCCGCGGCAACCACGCGCAGAACATCGTGCTGATGGGCCATCGCGACACCGTCTTCCCCAAGGGCGAGCCGGGGCGCCGCCCCTTCACCATCCGCGATGGCCGGGCCTATGGGCCAGGTGTCGCGGACATGAAGGCTGGCCTCGTGATGAACATGTTCGTCCTCGCCGCCTTCCAGAAATTCGGCGGCGCGCCGGGGCCGATGGTGGGCCTGTTTACCGGCGACGAGGAGATCGGCAGCCCCGAGGGCCGCGCGGTGATCGAGGAGGAGGCGCGCGGCGCGCGCGTGGTCTTCAACTCCGAGCCCGGCCGGCCTTCCGGCGGCGTAGTGACGGGGCGCAAGGGCGGAGTGTTCTCCGTGTTCGAGATCGAGGGCAAGGCCGCGCATTCCGGCGGCAATTTCACCGCCGGCATCTCGGCCATCGGTGAGCTCGCGCACAAGATCGTCGCCATCCATGCGCTGACCGATCTGGAGCGCGGCATCACGCTGAATGTGGGCCTCGTCTCCGGCGGGCAAAGCGTGAACACGGTCGCACCCTCGGCCGTCGGGCAGATTGACCTGCGCTATGTGAACCCGGCCGACCGCGACGAGATCGTGGCCAAGCTGCATGAGATCATCGCCACCAGCTATGTCCCCGGCACCAAGGCCAAGCTCACCATCAAGGGCGAGTTCCTGCCGCTGACGCAGGATGCGGCGGCGGCGAAGCTGTTCGACCTCTACAAGGGCGCGGCCGCCGATGCCGGGCTCGACGTGAAGGGCGAATTCTCGGGCGGTTGCGCCGATAGCGGCTTCACCGCGGCGCAGGGCGCACCCACGATCTGCGCCGTGGGGCCCGTGGGTGGCCTGGCGCACAGCCCGGAGGAATATCTGGAGATCGCAAGCCTGGTGCCGCGCGCCCAGGCGCTGGCGCGCTCGGTCTTCCGGCTGGAGCAGGCGGGGCTTTAACGCCCCTCGCGCAGCGCGTCGGCGATGGTGGTCGCCGGCACGGCGAGGCCCAGCGCCGCATCGGCCGAGGCGCGGGAGGCGACGCCCGCCACCGCCCAGCCGCCGGCCGGCAGCGCGGCCAGCACCGGCCCGCCGCTCACGCCGCGCGTGCCGGCGCAATCATGCAACAGCATGCCGCTGGAGGTGACCCCGATGGCGCGGCATTGCGTGTCGGCCAGCAGCACCTCTGGCCGGTCCTGCTGGTAGCCCGCGAGCATGAGGGGCGTGCGCGTCGCGGGGGCCGCGGCCATGAGCGGCAGCGTCGCCCCAGGCGGGGCGATGTCACGGTCGAGCGTGAGGAGGGCCCAATCCGCGCCGGGCGGGCTTCCGGCGCCGGGGCGATAGCCGGCGCCGACGCGGAAGCGCAACACCTGGGCATGCGCGGCCTGGCTGCCACGATCATAGCCCAGAAGAAAATGCAGGCTGCCGGGCTGAACCAGGTTCTCGGTGCGGCGTGCGATCAGGCAATGCGCCGCCGTCAGCACGAGGTTGGGCGCGATCAGCGCTCCGGTGCAGCGCCCGCCCAGCTCATGCTGGACGCGGCCCAAGGCCCGCCATGGCATCTCGCGCCGGTCCACCGGGCGGCGCGGATCATCCCGGCCGATGCCGGGCAGCACGTCGCGCGGGATGGGCCGCGGCGCCTCCTGCGCGGCGGCGGTCCAGGAACCCAGCAGGAAAAGGGCGAGCCAGCGCATCCCCGCAGTGTGGCGCGGCGTTTGCATCGGGCAAGGCCATGAACCCACGCATTCCCCGCCGTTCCCTCCTCGCCTTGCCCACGCTGCTGCCGATGGCGGCGGGCGCGCAAAGCTTCCCCGACCGTCCCGTGCGGATGATCGTGCCCTTTCCACCCGGCGGTGCGGCCGACTTCCTGGGCCGCGTGGTGGGCGAGCGCATGTCGCGCAGCCTCGGCCAGCCCGTCACGGTCGAGAATCGCAGCGGCGCGGGCGGCAATATCGGCACCGCCGCCGCCGCCCAGGCCGAGCGCGACGGGCAGACGCTGCTGCTGAACGGCGTGCCCATCGCGGTGAATCGCTTCCTGTTCGCGACGCTGCCCTTCGATGCGGAGCGTGACTTCACGCCGCTCGGCATGATCGCCGTCGTGCCGAACATCATGGTGGTGCCGGTCAGCCTGCCGGTGAACAGCGTGGCGGAGTTCATCGCCCTCGCGCGCACACGGCCGATGAATTACGCCTCGATCGGCAATGGTACCTCGCTGCATCTCGCCGGGGCGCAATTCAACATCGCGACCGGGCTGAACCTGACGCATGTGCCCTATCGGGAGACCGGCGCCGCCAATAATGACGTCATGGCCGGCCGTGTGGAGGTGATGTTCCAGACCATCGCGGCGGCGGCCGAATTGGTTCGCGGCGGCCGCATGAAGGCGCTGGCGGTGACGAGTGCCGAGCGCGCGCCAGCCTTTGCCGAGGTGCCGACGCTGCGCGAGGCGGGGGTGGATCTGGTGTCGGTCGGCTGGTTCGGGCTCTTCCTGCCGCGCGGTGTGGCGGCGGATCGCGCGGCGCGGCTGGAGGCGGAGTTGCTGGCCGCGGTGCGCGACGACGCGGTGGCCACCCGCATCATCGCCAGCGGCAGCCTCCCTCGCGCCATGCCGGGTGCCGAATTCGGCGCCTTCATCGCGGAGGAGACGCGCCGCCTCGGAGAGCTGGTCCGGGCGGCAGGAATCCGGGCGGATTGACCCTCACCGAACCATCCGGCCGCACAGCGGCCGGCGCCGCCGAAGGCGCAGTGCCGCCGGGCGCACCCGTGGCGCGGCGAAGCCAAGGCGGCGGAGCCGCCGCCCGGCGTTTGAGGGCGGAAGGGTCGTTTTCTTCCGCCCGCCCTCCGTGGCCTCGTCAGGCCAGAGCGCGTTGCGCCGCGGGCGGAAGAAAACGATCCGTGTAGAACCGATCCGGCGTCGGCATGTCGCCCAGGTTATAGGCCAGCTTCACCGCCTCGATCTGCCGCTGGAAGCGCGGCGCCTCGATCACGCCGAGGCCGAGGCGGCGGACATTGGGGCTGTCCACCAGCTCCGCCATCGCCATGTCCTGGCGGACGGTTTCGATCGCGACATCGGTCAGCTGCTCGCGCGCGCGCAGCGCCTCGATCGCCGCGGGGCGGTTGGCGAAGGCCCAGCGCAGCGAGCGGATGAGGCCATGCGTCACGGCGCGCACCGCATCGGGGTTGCGTTCCATGTAGGTGCGGGTGGTGAGCAGGACGGAGCCGTAGAAGAAGTCGAGCCCATGCTCGCGATAGCGGAAGATGCGCTGCGCCGGCAGGTCCATCCCCAGCGCGCGGAGCGACAGCGCGGTGGAGGTGACGAAGCCCGTGATTCCGTCGGCGCGGCGCTGCACCAGCATGGGCTCGCGCAGCTCGGGCGCCACCGACATCCAGTTGATGGAGCTGAAGGGGATGTTGTTCACGGCGGCGAAGGCCGGGAAGACCTGGCGGCCGCCATCGAATTCCGGCGCGGCCAGCGTCTTGCCGGCGAGCATGGAGATGCTGGTGATGGGCCCATCGGCGCGCACCGTCACGGCCGTCGGCGCCTGGTCCCAGAGAAGGGCGACGGCGACCAGGTCATTGTTCGGGTTCTGCGACATGAAGCGCAGCACGGGCGTGGGGTCGGCCATCGCCATGTCGAAGGTGCCGGCGGACATGTCGAGCGGCACGCGGGCGGAGCCGAAGCCGCGGCTGATGGTGATGTCCACGCCGGCCTCGCGGAAGAAGCCCTGGCGCTCACCCGCGATGCCGAAGGCGTAGGGGCCGTTCAGGATCCAGTCGAAGGCGAAGCGCACCGTGGGCCGCGCCTGCGCGTTGGCGATATGGGGTGCGGCGAGCACCAGGGGGGCGGCCAATGCGGCACGGCGGGAGAGGCGAAATTCCATCCGGAAACTCCTTTGCGACGGGGCATCCAGCCGGCCCGGTCCGAGGCATGAAAATGCCGCCGGGCATGGGGCGGCAGCAAGCGCGAAGCCCGGGGCGCGGCGCGCTGGTGGACGGGTTCCGCCCGCCGTCTCGGCAACTGCCCCGCAGATTGCCTTTTCGTAAGGCAGAGCCGCCCATCCGCCCGCCTAGCCCCCGGGCGCCGAGGCTGGCCCAGTGGGGCGGGCCCAGCGCATGATGCGCGGGAGCCGAGGAGTGCGCACCATGTCAGAGCCCGCCGGATATGCCCCCGCCACGATGCGAGAGGCCGTGACCCTTCCGGCCCGGCCCGAGCCGATCCGCCTCAACCCGGCCGAGACGGCGATGATCATCGTGGACATGCAGAACGCCTATGCCTCGCCCGGCGGCTATCTGGATATCGCGGGCTTCGACATCGCGGGCTGCGAGAAAGTGATCCAGCGCGCGGCGGTGGCGGCGGGCGCGGCGCGGCGCGCCGGCATCCAGGTGATCTATTTCCAGAATGGCTGGGACCCCGACTACAAGGAAGCGGGCACGCCAGGCTCGCCCAACTGGCACAAGTCGAACGCGCTGAAGACCATGCGCAAGCGGCCGGAGCTGGCGGGCACGCTGCTCGCCAAGGGCGGCTGGGATTACGCGCTGGTGGAGGCGCTGGCGCCTCAACCTGGTGACCTCGTTGTGCCCAAGCCGCGCTATTCCGGCTTCTTCAACACGAACATTGACAGCCTGCTGCGCGCGCGCGGCATCCGCAACATCGTCTTCACCGGGGTTGCGACGAATGTCTGCGTCGAAAGCTCGCTGCGCGATGCCTTCCACCTGGAGTATTTCGGCGTCGTGCTGGAGGATGCGACCCACGCCGCCGGGCCGGATTTCGCGCAGAAAGCGGCGCTCTACAACATCGAGACCTTCTTCGGATGGGTCTCCACCGTCGCGGATTTCTGCGGCGCCATTGGTCAATCTCCCGAGTAGGACAGAACCATGCCCTTCGCCCCCGTCATTCCCGCCGGTTCCGGCAAGCCGCTTGCCCCCTATTCGCCCGGCGCCATGGCCGATGGCGTGCTCTATGTCTCGGGCACGCTGCCTTTCGACAAGGACAACAACGTGATGCATCTGGGCGACGCGAGCGCCCAGACGCGCCTTGTGCTGGAGACGATCAAGTCGGTCGTGGAAGCCGCCGGCGGCACCATGGCCGATGTGGTGATGAACCACATCTTCCTGACCGACTGGGCGAACTACGCGGCGCTCAACGCCGTCTACGCCGAGTATTTCCCGGGCGACAAGCCGGCGCGCTATTGCATCCAGTGCGGGCTGGTGAAGCCGGGCGCGCTCGTCGAGATCGCCACCGTCGCGCATATCGGCAAGTGAAGTTCGAGTTGACCGGAAGCGGCGAGGAGGTTGTTCTCCTCTCCGCCGGGCTGGGCGGGGCGGCGGCCTTCTGGGCGCCGCAGCGCGCGGCACTCGAAGCGCAATTCCGCGTGCTCGGTTTCGACCAGCGCGGCACCGGCCGCAATGCGGAGCCGCTGCCGGAAGGCTACACGATCGGCCACATGGCGGATGACGTGGTGCAGGTGATGGATGCGGCGGGTGTTTCGCGTGTGCATCTCCTCGGGCACGCGCTGGGCGGCCTGGTGGGCCTTGATCTCGCGCGGCGCTTCCCCGAGCGCGTCGGGCGCCTTGTGCTGGTCAATGCCTGGGCGAGGGTGGACCGCCATTCCGAGCGCTGCTTCGATATCCGCATCGGAATCCTGCACAGCCAGGGGCCGGCGGCCTATGTCGCGGCGCAGCCGCTCTTCCTGCACACCGCGCCCTACATGTCCGCCCATCACGACAAGATCAGCGCCGAGGTCGCGCATGGCACGGCGCATTTCCAGGGGGCGGAGAATCTGCTGAAGCGCATCGGCGCGCTGCGCGCCTTCGATGCGCGCGCCGATCTCGCGCGCATCATGGCGCCCACCCTGGTCGCCGCCTCTCGGGATGACCTGCTGGTGCCCTGGACCGCCTCCGAGGCCTTGGCGGCCGGCCTCCCGCATGCCGAGCTCTGGGTGACGCCCGAGGGCGGGCATGCCTTCAGCGTGGAGCAGCCGGAGCTGTTCAACGCCAAGCTGCTGGATTTCCTGACCTTGTAGCAACACGGTCAGCTCTCGCGTCGCGCCGGTGAGGGCGGATCACGCGCTGGATGGCGCGGGGCGTCGCCGCGGGGTGAGGCGCCTCAGGCCGGCAGCGGAAAGCGGTCGAGGTAGGGCTGGTATTCCGGCTCCACGTCAATCGCGAGGCTCGCCAGCGTGCGGACCACGGCGCAATAGAAGGCGGCCGTCACCGTCAAATCCACCATCTGCTCGTTGGTGAGGTGGCCCTGGAGTTCGGCAAAGGTCTCGGGTGACATGCCGCCCGCATAGACCTCGCGCGTGCCCTTCAGCATGAGCTTGGCGAGCGGCTCCAGCGCGTTGGGCTTCCCGTCGGTCTCCGCGATCAGCGCCTCGATATCGGCGTCGGTCACGCCGAAATCATGGCCGATCTTCACATGGTGCGACCACTCATAGGGCGAGCGCGCCAGCCAGCCGACCTGGAGGATGGCCAGCTCCCGCAGGCGCGGATCGAGCTTGGCGTCGTAGCGGATGTATTGCCCCAATCCGCTGAAGGCGCGTGCGGCGCCGGGGCTGTTCACCAGGCAGCGATGCAGCGTGATCATCCGCTTGAGCAGCGGGCGATCGGCCTCGGCCAGGTCCTCGGGGTTCAGATAAGGCAGGCGCGCCATGGGTTTCCTCCGTGTTCGTGGCGCGAGCGTGAAGCGGGCCACGCCGATTGACCAGGGGTGGCCCCTTGGCCCCCAGGCCGATCGGGGAAACAATGCCGCAAAACACTTGGGAGGAAGACGCATGAGCGCCACACGTCGCGCCGTTCTGCTGGCGGGGCTCGCGGCCCCGGGGCTCGCCCGCGCCGCCTGGCCCGAGCGCTCCATCCGCCTGCTCGTGCCCTATGGTGGTGGCGGGCAGACGGACATCGTCTCCCGCGTCACGGCCGAGGCGCTCATGCAGCGCCTGGGCCAGGTGGTGATGCCGGACAACCGGCCGGGTGGTGCGGGCAACCTCGCCGCCGAAACCTTGGCCCGCGCGCCCGCCGATGGCTACACGATCATGGTGGCCACCATGGGCACGAATAGCGGCATCAATGCGCTGATGTATCGGGCGCTCGGCTATGACTGGCAGCGGGATTTCGCGCCCATCGGCCAGTTCTGCGCCACCAGCAACGTGCTGCTGGTGCACAACTCCATCCCGGCCGCGAGCTTCCCGGAGCTCGTCGCCTGGATCCGCGCCAATCCCGGACGCTTCACCTATGCCTCGGCCGGCGTGGGCGCCATCACGCACCTCATCATGGAGGATCTGGGCGCGCGGCTCGGGCTCGACATGGTGCATGTGCCCTATCGCCAGAGCACCCAGGCGATGACGGACCTGCTCTCGGGCCGCGTGCATGCGCGCTGCCTCGGCCTGCCGGAGGGCGAGACGGTGCGCGGGCAGAACAGCATCCGCGCCATCGCCGTCACCAGCGCGGAGCGGCGGGAGAATTGGCCGGGCGTGCCGACGATGGGCGAGACGGTGCCGGGCTTCGTGGGCTCCTCCTATTTCGGCCTGACGGCGCGGGCGGGCACGCCGCCCGAGGCCATCGCCCGCATCTCGGAGGCACTGGGCGATGCGCTGCGCGATCCGCGGGTGCAGGCCGCCTATGCGCGCGTCGGCGCCGACCCCGCACCCGCCAACACGCCCGCCGATTTCCAGCGCACCATCCGGGTCGCGCATGACCAATGGGCGCCGCTGATCCGCCGCCTCAACCTCGTCGCCGAATAGGACCAGACGCGCATGGACTTCGTGATCGCCATCGAGAAGGTGCGGCAGGATTGGCTCGGCCGCGTGCGCAGCATCGAGGATGACGTCTCGCCCAGCATGCTGCGCCGCATCGCGGCCATGCTGGACCTGGACCCCGACGCCTTTCCGCGGGGCACGCTGCTGCCGCCGCATTGGGTCTCGCTTTTTGCGCAGGAAAGCGCGCGCCAGGGCGATATCGGTGTGGATGGCCACCCGGAGCCCGGCGTGACCTTGCCGCCCATCCCCCTGCCGCGCCGCATGGGGGCGGGGCGGCGCGTGACGCTGCCGGGCCAGCTGCGCGTGGGGGATGCGCTCACGAAGCGCGCCGAGGTCGCCGCCATCGAGCCCAAGCGGGCGCGCACCGGGACGATCTGCGTGCTCACCATGCGCCACACCTATCTGGTGGGCGGCGCGGTGATCGCGGTGGATGAGTTCGACGCGATCTACCGCGAGGCGGTGCCGCCGGGCACGCCCTCGCCGGTCAATCCGGGCACGCCGGCCCCGGAGGGGGCCGCCTGGAGCCGCGTGGCGCAGGTCTCCAACGCGCTGGTGTTCCGCTACTCGGCGGTGACGTGGAACGCGCATCGCATCCATTACGATGCGGATTACGCGCGCACGGCGGAGGGCTATCCGGCGCTGGTGCAGAATGGCGGGCTGACGATGCAGCTTCTGCTGGATGCGGCGGTGGAGGCCACACCCGGCCATCGCTTGGTGGGGTACACCGCGCGGCTGACGCGGCCGATCTATGTGGGCGCGCGGATCACCCTGGCGGGCGGCGCGCTGGAGGGCGGGCGGATGCGCGGCTGGGTCGCGGATCAGGACGGAAAACTCTGCGCCGAGATGGAGCTGGAATTCGCATGAGCGGGCCTCTCGATGGCGTGAAGGTGGTGGACCTCACCACCGTGGTGGTGGGCCCCATCGCGACGCGGACGCTGGCCGACCAGGGCGCCGAGGTGATCAAGGTGGAGGCGCCGGGCGGCGACATCCTGCGCTTCCTCGCCGCCGGCAGCCGGACGCCCGCGATGAGCGGCAAGTTCATCAACTTCAACCGCAACAAGCGCAGCATCGGCCTCGACATCAAGCAGCCCGAGGGCCTGGCCGCCATGAAGGCGCTGATCGCGAAGGCCGATGTCTTCGTGACCAATGTGCGGCCGCAGGGGCTGGAGCGCGCGGGGCTGGATTTCGCCGCGCTCAGCGCCACCAACCCGCGGCTGATCCATTGCGGCATCGTCGCCTTCGGGCGCGGCGGGCGCTACTACAACCGCCCGGCCTATGACCCGATCATCCAGTCGCTCTCGGGGGTCGCCGGCACCTTCCACCGCGCGACGGGCGAGCCGCGCTTCGTGCCCATGGTGATGACCGACCACACGACGGGGCTGATCGCCGCACAATCCGTGGGCTTCGCGCTGTATCGGCGCGAGAAGACCGGCGTGGGCGAGGCGATCGAGGTGCCGATGTTCGAGAACATGGCGTCCTTCGTGATGAGCGAGCATCTGGGCGCCGCCACCTTCGACCCGCCGGAGGGGCCGAGCGGCGATGCGCGCCTGCTCTCGCCCGATTACCGCCCGCTGCCGACCAAGGATGGCTACCTGACCGTCAGGCCCAACAACAACCGCCAAGCCTTCGCCTTCTTCGACGCCATCGGCAAGCCGGAGCTGAAGGAGGACCCGCGCTTCCGGACGGCGCTGACGCGGACGCAGAATGCGCCCGATTATTTCCGCGTGCAGGTCGAGGCGCTGGCGACGAAGACGACGGCTGAGTGGCTGGAGATTTTTGCGAAAGCCGATGTGCCGGCCGGGCCGTATAACGAGATTGATGATGTGCTGGAGGATCCGCATCTCCAGGATGTCGGCTTCTGGCATTTCGACGAGCACCCGACGGAAGGCCGCATCCGCCGCACCAAGGTGCCCAACACCTTCAGCGGCGGCATGCGCGAGGAAACCCTGCCCGCGCCGCAGCTCGGCCGTCACACGCGCGAGGTGCTGCGCGAATTGGGCCATGACGAGGCTGCCATCGCCGCCATGCTGGACAGCGGCGCGGCCTTTGAGGGCGTGTCGTGATGGTGAACTGGCGCTCCCTGCTCTTCGTGCCCGCCACGGCCGAGAAATTCGTGGCGCGCGCGCACACGCGCGGTGCGGATGTGATCATCCTCGACCTGGAGGACAGCATCCCGCCGCCCGCAAAGGAGGCCGCGCGCGCGGCCCTGCCGGCGGCGGCGAGGATCGCGGGCCAGGCGGGTGCCGATGTCTGCGTGCGGATCAATCGCGCGCTCGAGTTGAGCATCCCCGACATCGCGGCGGCCGTGATGCCGGAGGTGCGCGTGCTCATGCTGCCCAAGCTGATGGGGGCTGAGCATGTGAAACTGTTGAGTGAGGTGGTGGCGGTGCGGGAGGCGGCGTTGGGGCTGCCCATCGGCCATACGCGCTTCATCGGCGTGGTGGAGACGCCGCAGGCCCTGCCGAACCTGGTGGCCATTGCGGGCGCTGATCCGCGCATGGCGGCGCTGGGCGTCGGCAGCGAGGATCTGAGCACGGAGCTGGAGGCGGTGCCGGGTGCGGATTCGCTGTATGTGTTCGGGATGATGTGTGTGGCCGCCGCGCGTGGGGCGGGGATTTTGCCGATGGGTTCGATCGGCGCCTTCGCGGATTTCTCGGATCTGGAGGCGTATCGGCAGTCGCTGCGGCGGTCGCGGCGGCTGGGGTTTGGGTGTGCGTCCTGCATTCATCCGGCGCAGGTGCCGATCATCAATGAGGAGTATGGCCCGGCGCCGGCCGAGGTGGACCGCGCGCGGCGCTTGATCGCGGCCTTCGAGGGTGCGCTGGCGGCCGGCCAAGGCGCGGTGGCCTTCGAAGGCGCCATGATTGACCTCCCCGTGGTCGAGCGCGCACGCCGCCTTCTGGCACGGGCGCGTTGAAGGGGTCTGGGGCCCGAGGCCCCAGCCGCCGGAGGCCCTTTTTTCTACTCCGTAATCAGTTTTTCTTTCGCAAGCGCCACCAACTGCAGCAGCGCGCCAGCCAAGGCCAGCCGATCGCGCGGGTCATCGCTCGCCATCGGGTGGCTTTCCGCCTCGCGCCGCATGCGGCCGGCGAATTGGTCGAGCATGCCGGCCGGATCCGGGGATTGTCGTGCCTCGGCCACCAGCAGGCGGGAGACCACGGCTTCCAGCGCGGCGAGGCGGATATCGGGGTCGAGCTGGCGCATGGGGAATCTCCTTGTGAGGCGCCATGCTGCCGCCGAACCGGGCCGGGCGGCAATGGTCAGCCGAGGCGTGGATCGAGCCAGGGCCGCGCCATGGGTTGCCAGGGCGTCGCGCGCGCGCCGTCCTCGTCGAGGCGGAGGCCGAGACCCGGGGTGGCAGGGAGGGGCGCCGCGCCCTGGATGAAGCGCTGATCGGCGCCCGCGGTCATGGTGAAGAACCGCTCCGTCTCGCCGAACTGCACCTCAAGCGGCAGCAGGTTGGGCAGCGTGGCGCAGAGCTGCACGGAATGGGCGTGGCAGATCGGGCCGGTCGGGTTGTGCGGCGCGATCTCGATGCCGGCGGTCTGGGCGAGGCCCGCGATGCGGCGGATCTCCTCATGCCCGCCGGAATATTTGATGTCGGGCATCAGCACGTCGTAGCAGCCGGCCTCGATGATGCTGCGATAGGCGCCAAGCCCGGCCAGCGTCTCGGCACCGGCAAAGCGCATGCCGCGTTGGTTGGCGAGGCCGCGCAGGCGGCGGATCTCGGCGTGGTTGGCCTCGGAGACGGGGCATTCCAGCCAGAAGAGGCCGAAGGGCGCGACATCGCGGATGAGGCCGGCGGCGCCGCCGGGCGAGAAGCGCCAATGCGCGTCCACCATCACGTCCACATCGGGGCCTACGGCGTCCCGCACGGCGGCGATGCGGGCGAGGCCCTGGGCATAGGCGGCGCGCTGGTCCGGTTGGGCCGCGTCCTCCCAGACCATCGGCTCGAAGGGGGCGAGCTTCACGGCGCGGAAGCCCGCGGCCACGGCGCGGCGCGCGGCGGCGGCGAAGCCTTCCGGCGTGCGTGGATCGGCGCCACGGTTGATGTTGGCATAGAGGGGGACGGCCTCGCGCAGGGCGCCGCCCAGCAGGGCATGGATGGGCTGGCCGGCCGCCTGGCCGGCCAGGTCCCACAGCGCCTGCTCCAGCGCCGAGGTGATGGCATGGGTGACCAGCCCGCCCGGCGCATGCGGCAGCAGCCGGGCCAGGCGGTTGCGGGCGAGGGCGTCCTCACCCACGAGGCCGAGCCGCGCGGCCTCGGCCGCCAGCAATGCTTCGTGGTCGGCCAGGGTGCATTCGCCAGAGCCCGTCAGGCCGGATTCGGTGCGGACCAGCAGGAAGCACCAATTGGTCTTGGCTGTGACGTTGACGCCCAGGAACTCGATGGCCGCGATGCGCATCCTCGACCTGGCCTCCCTGATGATTGGCCCGCAGCTTTGCCCCGGCCCCGCGCCCATGCAAGCGCGGGTGGTTGAAAGCGGCCCAAGACCCACGCATATCGCGCGCGGCCCGATTGTCAGGACTGGAGGCACGAATGAGCGAGACGGTGGAACGGCACGAATTCGGCGCGGAGGTGGGGCGGCTGCTCGACCTCGTGGTCCATGCGCTCTACTCGGAGCGCGAAATCTTTCTCCGCGAATTGGTGGCGAATGCGGCCGATGCGGTGGATCGCCGCCGCTTCGAGGCGTTGACGAACGAGGCGCTGGCCCTGCCGGCCGAAGCCAAGCTGCGCATCACGCCGGACAAGGCGGCCCGCACGCTGACAATTTCCGATGCCGGCATCGGCATGGGCAAGGGCGACCTGGCGCAGCATCTCGGCACCATCGCGCGCTCCGGCACGCGGGCCTTCGCGCAAAGCCTCGCGGAGGCGCCGGCCGCCGAGAAGCCGAGCCTGATCGGCCAGTTCGGCGTGGGCTTCTACTCGGCCTTCATGGTGGCCGAGCGCGTGGAGGTCACCTCGCGCCGCGCGGGCACGGAGGAAGCCTGGCTCTGGGCCTCGGAGGGCAAGGGCGACTATACGCTGGCGCCCACCGAGCGCGCCGATGCGGGCACCGACATCGTGCTGCACATGAAGGCCGATGCGGAGGAGTTCCTGGAACCCGCGCGACTCAAGACCATCATCCGCAAATGGGCGGACCACATCGCCATCCCCATCCTCGTCGTGAACGAGGGGAAGGAGGAGGCGGCCAATGAGGGCACGGCGCTCTGGCAGAAGCCCAAGGCCGAGGTGAGCGAGGAGAGCTACACCGAATTCTACCGGCACCTCGGCCACGTCTTCGACAGCCCCTGGGCCACGCTGCATTGGCGGGCCGAGGGCGCGCTGGATTTCTCGGCGCTGCTCTTCATCCCCGGCATGAAGCCCTTCCAGGCGGTGGAGGAGGAGCGGCGGAGCAGCGTGCGCCTGCATGTGCGCCGCATGTTCATCACCGATGAGGCGGAATTGCTGCCGCCCTTCCTGCGATTCGTGCATGGCGTGGTGGACACGGAAGACCTGCCGCTCAACGTCTCGCGCGAGATGCTTCAGGCGACCCCGGTGCTGGCGCGCATCCGCCGGGCCGTGACCAACCGCGTGCTGTCGGAGCTGAAGACGCGGGCCAAGAACGCCGAGGAATACGCGAAATTCTGGGAGAATTTCGGCGGCGTGCTCAAGGAGGGCGTCTGGGAGGTGGGCGAGCACCAGAAGGACGTGGCGGGGCTGCTGCGCTTCCGCTCCACCGCCGTCGAGGGCTGGACTTCGCTCGCCGACTACGTGTCTCGCATGAAGGAAGGGCAGGAGGCGATCCATATCCTGGTGGGGGATGATCCGGCGGCGCTGGCGAAGTCGCCGCAGCTCGAGGGCTATCGCGCGCGGGGCCTCGAGGTGCTGCTGCTCTCCGACCAGATCGACGCCTTCTGGCCGGAGCGCCTGGCCAGCTTCGAGGAGAAGCCGATCCGCAGCATCACCCAGGGGGCGGCGAAGCTGGAACCGGCCGAGGGCGAAGCGGCCCCCGATGTCTCGGCCCTGCTGGAGCGGCTGAAGACGGCGCTCGCCGAGCATGTCTCCGAGGTGCGCGCGACCGACCGGCTGGTGGAAAGTGCCGCCGTGCTGGCGGCCGGCGAATATGGCCCGGACCTCGCCATGCAGCGGCTGCTGCGCCGCGCGGGCCGCGGCTTTGCGGGCGGCCTGCCCGTGCTGGAGGTGAATCCGCGCCACGCGCTGATCCGCAAGCTGGCGGAGGGCGAATTCGATGATGCCGCGCTGGCCGAGCAGGCCGGGCTGATCTTCGACCTGGCGCGCCTGCAGGATGGCGACAGCCCGCGCGACCCCGCGGATTTCGCGCGGCGCGTGGCCCAGGCGCTGGCGGGGTGAGCGCATAGGCGAGGGGGGCAGCGCCCCCCTCGTCCATCCCCTTGGGTCAGGCGGAGGCCTTGCTGCCCCGGGCCCGGCGAACAAGGCCCAGGCCAAGCAGCCCCGCTCCGAACAGCGCGAGCGAAGCGGGCTCGGGCACCGCCACGATATCGCCGCGCAGGATCAGCCTGGAAGTCAGGCCCTCTGGGTTCGACCACACGCCCGTCCGCGGATTGTAGGCGCCTAGCCCACTCTCCAAGAAGCGCAAGTTGGACAGGGTGTAGCCCGGGATCGCCGAGGTGTAGCTCGTCGGCACCAGGTTCACGATCAGATCGCCCGTCGGGTTCGACGTGTTGGTGATGTTCAGGCTCAGATTGATGCTGCCGCTCCCGATCGGTGCGATGAACTGGTTGACCAGGCTGTAGGCCACGCTGAAATTGGCGTCCGTCCGGTTGCTGGGCGTGGCGCGGTTCAGCCAACTCAGGGAGCCGAGCGCGATGTTCAGGCCGTCGGGGTCGGTGGCGCCGGGCGCGTTGATGTCATTGGCCGTCAGGACCGAGGACACGGCGAGCGAAGGTGCGACCGGGAAGATGAGGAAGTTCTCGCCGCCCCAATAGACCTGGTTGGGGCCGTTCTGGACGCAGGTGGCGGGGTTGGAACAGCCGGAGATGGGGCCGAGCGTTCCGTCCGAGGTGTAGGTCACAGGCACGGCCGATGCCGCCAGGCTGAAGACGGCCGCGGGCAGGGCCACCGCCGATCCCAGCAGAAGGTTGCGAACGCTCATGGAAGTTCTTCCTCATGTTGTCGCCCGGCGAGATCGCCAAGCATGAGCGCTACAGCAAGCCGCGTACCATTTCCGGTTCCTGTCTCGAATCAAGGGCTTGGTGGCAGGCGGTGAGGCGTTCCGCGAGGGAGCGTAAAAAGGGGCGACACGGCGCTCCGCCCGGGTGACAGCGTCAGTCCCTGGGGGGCACGAAGATGTAGCCCACGCCGCGCACCGAGCGAATCGCCTCGGGCTTGGCGGGGTCGGCCTCGATCTTGCGGCGCAGGCGCATGATGCGGTTGTCGATCGCGCGGTCGAAGACTTCGGCCTCGCGATGCGCCGCCGTCTCCAGCAGCCATTCGCGTGAGAGCGGGCGGTTGGGGTGCTTCACCAGCAGGGCCAGCAGGTCGAACTCGCTGGCCGAGAGCACATCCTCCGTGCCGTCCGCCAGGATCAGCACGCGACGCTCCAGGTTCAGCCGGGCGGTGCCGACGCGCATCTCCGTCAGCAGGGCGGGGGGCGGGGGCGCTTCGGCCGCGCGGCGCAGCAGGGCCTTGATGCGGGCCAGCAACTCCCGCGGCTCGAAGGGCTTGGTGACGTAGTCATCGGCGCCGGATTCGAGACCCACCACGCGGTCCACCGTGTCGCCCGCCGCGGTCAGCATGATGATCCCCATGCGGGAGGAGCGCGCGCGGGCCCAGCGGGCGAGGGCGAAGCCGTCCTCCGCCTCGTTCAGATGGACGTCGAGCAGGGCGAGGTCCGGCAGGGCTTGCGCGTGCTCCCGCTTGAATTCGGCGCCCGAGGCGAAGGTGGCGGGGCGCAGCCCGTGCTGGGCCAGGTATTCGCTGACGATGCGCCGCTGCAGCGGATCATCCTCGACCAGCGCGAGGCGCGTCGGGCGGGTCACGCCGGGTGCCCCGCCGGGGAAAATGTCTCAATCTCGGATTGAATCCCGTGCATGCGCCATTGGAGGCGCATCGCGGGCCGGAAGGCAAGACAGGGCTACTGCTCGCCATCCGCCTCGGGGTGGCGGAGATGCCAGAGGCGCTCATGCGCCGCCACCAGCGTCTCGATGTTGCGGCGGCGGTTGATGTCGGGCGAAACCGGCCGGCGCGTGAGCATCATCTCCAGCACGCGCAGCAATTGCTCGGCCACCTCGAAATCGGCCTGGTCGCAGGCCTGGTGGAAGGCGACCAGGATCTTGTCCGAGAGGCGACGGCCCTGGCGGGGGGCTGCGCCGGACCTGGCGGCGTCCTCCATCCCTTCCGTGCGGTCATCGTCTTCCGCCATGCAAAACTCCTCTGGTGGCCTGATTCGGACCACGATTTCGAACTGGTTATGCGCCAGATCGGGGATGCTCGCCAAGAGTCACGAGGTGGGGGTCACGAACCGGGGTTCCGCGCCGCGCGCAGCTGTGCCTGGACCGCGGCCGCGATGGCCTCGGGGCTGGTTTCCGGGCGGAACAGGGCGCGCACCTTCGCATCGGGGCCGACGAGATAGATGAAACTCGAATGGTCCATCACGTAGTCGGTCATGTCGGGCCGCTGCACGCGGGCGAAATAGACGCGATAGCGGCGCGCGGCGGCGGCGATCTGCTCGGGCGTGCCGGTCAGCCCCTGCAGCCGCGGATGGAAGCGGGAGACATAGTCGGCCAGCTGGGCCGGCGTGTCGCGCTGCGGATCAATGGTGATGAGGATGGGCGTCACCGAGTCGCCCTGCGGGCCCATGGCATCGAGCGCGGAGGCGATGGTGCCGAGCTCGGTCGGGCAGACATCGGGGCAATAGGTGAAGCCGAAATAGACGAGCAGCCAGCGGCCGGCGAAATCGCGCTCGGTCACTGGCTGGCCGGCCTGGTTCACCAGCTCGAAGGGGCCGCCGAGCGACATGCCGGCGGGCAACTGCATGCCGCCGCCGCCCGAGGCGGTGGGCACGGCCATTTCCTGGCCGAAGACGCTGGCCAGGCGGTTGGCGAAGGCCTCGCCCAGGCTTTCGCCGGGCGATTTGCTGACCCAGGCATAGGCCCAGATGCCGGCGACCAGGGTCAGCAGGAGGATGCTGGAGAAGCGGATGATGCGGAGCATGCGGGGGAGTTAGCCCTCCCCCGTCCTGTCTTCAATGGCGCGCATCAAGCTCGATGGCGCCTTCGGGCTGGGCCGAGGTGAAGGTGCCATCCGCGAAGGCATCCTCCCACGAGCCTTCCGTCGAGGCCTTGGAGTACTCCGTCGCGCGGTTCTCGAAGAAGTTCGTGTGCTCGATCGCGTTCAGCATCTCGTCCAGCCAGGGGAGCGGGTTCTTCTCGATGTGGTAGAGGCATTCGAGGCCCAGCTGCTGCAAGCGGCGGTCGGCGATGAAGCGGATGTACTTCTTCACATCCTCGGCCGTCAGGCCCTCGACGCCGCCCAGCTCGAAGGCGAGGTCAATGAAGGCGTCCTCGTGGTCCACGATGGTGGCGCAGATCAGGTAGAGGTCGCGGCGCAGCTCCTCGGTCCAGATCTCCGGGTTCTCCTGCACGAAGGTGCGGAAGAGGCGGATGACGGAGAGGCAGTGCAGCGTCTCATCGCGGACCGACCAGCTGACGACCTGGCCCATGCCCTTCATCTTGTTGAAGCGCGGGAAGTTCATCAGGATCGCAAACGAGGCAAAGAGCTGCAGCCCCTCGGTGAAGGCGCCGAAGGCGGCCAGCGTCTTCGCGATCTCGACCTTGTTGTCCACCGAGAAGGCATGCATGTAGTCGTACTTGTCCTTCATCTCCTTGTACTTGAGGAAGGCGGTGTACTCGGTCTCGGGCATGCCGATGGTGTCGAGCAGGTGGCTGTAGGCCGCGATGTGGATCGTCTCGGTGTTCGAGAAGGCCGACATCATCATCAGCACTTCGGTCGGCTTGAAGACCTGGCTGTACTGCTTCATGTAGCAGTTGTTCACTTCGACATCGGCCTGGGTGAAGAAGCGGAAGATCTGCGTGAGCAGGTTCTTCTCGCCCGGCGTCAGGTTCTTCTGCCAATCCTTCACGTCATCGGCGAGCGGGACCTCCTCCGGCAGCCAGTGGATGCGCTGCTGCTGCAACCAGGCCTCGTAAGCCCAAGGGTAGCGGAAGGGCTTGTAGACCGGGTTGGAGGTCAGGAGGTCGAACTTCACGGGGAGTTCGTCAATCGAAATGCCATCAGCCATGGGTCAGGTCCCTGAATGTTGAAGATCAGGGGCTCTGCCCCTGAAACCCCGGCAGGAAACTCAGTTTCCTGCACCTTCGATGAGTTGAGATCGGCCCTCAAAACCACAAGGGACAATTAAAAAATTTATTGAATCAAATAATCAACAAATGAAGGTGCAGGAAACTAAGTTTCCTGCTGGGGAGTGTGAGGGGCAAAGCCCCTCACGAATTCCCTATTGGCACGCCAAACACTCTTCATAATTGGTGCTCGCCGGCGTCGGTGCTTCGAGCGGCAGCACGGCGTCATCCTTGTGGCGCGTCATCACATCGCTCTGGCCCACCACCTTTTCGCTGACGGTGTCGGCGCGCTGGATGGAGAGGCTGCGGCAGTAGTAGAGCGACTTCACGCCCTTCTTCCACGCCATCATGTGGATCTGGTGCAGGTCCCGCTTGTGGACATTGGCGGGCAGGAAGAGGTTGAGCGACTGCGCCTGGCAGATGAAGGGCGTGCGGTCGGCCGCGTGTTCCACCACCCAGCGCTGGTCGAGCTCGAAGGCGGTCTTGAAGACGGCCTTTTCCTGCTCGGTCAGGAAGTCGAGGTGCTGGACCGAGCCCTTGCTGACGGTGATGCTGGTCCAGGTGTCGGCATCGTCCCGGCCGTGCTCCGCCAGCACCTTCTTCAGGTAGGGGTTGCGGACGATGTAGGAGCCCGACAGCGTCTTGTGGTTGTAGACATTCGCCGCGATCGGCTCGATGCCGGGCGAGGCGCCGCCGCAGATGATGGAAATGGACGCCGTGGGCGCGATCGCCATCTTGTTCGAGAAGCGCTCCATGAAGCCGTATTCCGCGGCATCCGGGCAGGGCCCGCGCTCCTCGGCCAGCAGGCGGGAGGCGTTGTCGGCCTGGGTGCGGATGTGGCGGAACATCTTCTTGTTCCACACCTTCGCGATCACGCTCTCGAAGGGCACGTTGAGCCCCTGCAGGAAGCTATGGAAGCCCATGACGCCAAGCCCGACCGAGCGCTCGCGCATCGCGGAATAGCGGGCCTTGGCCATGCTGTCCGGCGCGGTATCAATGAAGTTCTGGAGGACGTTATCCAGGAAGCGCATCACGTCCGTGATGAAGAGGGGGTCGTCCTTCCACTCCATCCAGGTCTCGAGGTTCAGCGAGGAGAGGCAGCAGACCGCGGTGCGCTGCTGGCCATGCTGGTCAATGCCCGTGGGCAGCGTGATCTCGGAGCAGAGGTTGGAGGTCTTCACCTCGAGCCCCGCGAGCTTGTGGTGCTCGGGCCGCGCGTTGTTCACGTGGTCCGAGTAGATGAAGTAGGGCTCGCCCGTCTCGATGCGGGCGGTGAGCATGCGGATCCAGAGCGAGCGGGCCGAGATGGTGCGCACGATGGCGCCATCCTTGGGCGAGGTCAGCGCCCAGGCCTCATCGGCCTCGACAGCGCGCATGAACTTGTCCGACAGCAGGATGCCGTGGTGCAGGTTCAGCGCCTTGCGGTTCGGGTCGCCGCCGGTGGGGCGGCGAATCTCGATGAATTCCTCGATCTCCGGGTGGGAGACGGGCAGGTACACGGCGGCCGAACCCCGGCGCAGCGAGCCCTGGGAGATGGCGAGCGTCAGGCTGTCCATCACGCGGATGAAGGGGACGATGCCCGAGGTCTTGCCATTCTGGCCGACCTTCTCGCCCAGGCTGCGCAGATTGCCCCAGTAGGAGCCGATGCCGCCGCCCTTGGAGGCGAGCCAGACATTCTCGTTCCAGAGGTCCACGATCGAGTCGAGGCTGTCATTCGCCTCGTTCAGGAAGCAGCTGATCGGCAGTCCGCGGGTGGTGCCGCCATTGGACAGCACGGGGGTCGCCGGCATGAACCAGAGCTTGCTGATGTAGTCATAAAGGCGCTGCGAATGGGCCGCGTCATCGCCATAGGCCGAGGCCACGCGGGCGAAGAGGTCCTGGTAGGACTCGCCCGGCAGAAGGTAACGGTCATCGAGCGTGGCACGGCCGAAATCGGTCAGCAGGGAATCGCGGCTGCGATCCATCTGCACCTGGTAGTGGCCCTGAAGCTGAACGGCATCGAACACGGTACTTCCCCCTCAATTCCCCGGCCCCGGTGTATGCCCGAAGCCCGGCCTCTCGGCAACTAGATATAGACAGCTAAGGGTTAATGGCCACCACATGCTGTGGTTATCCGGCCGATCTTCCCCTCGCGGGAAAGTCTTGTAACTCTGCCGATGTTCTGGATACGTTCATATCCCAGGGCGCCGACCAAGTCCATCGAGAAGCGCCACGGGTGTGTCATGGCAGCCACAGGATATGGGGGAAAGCGGAAAGAGGGGCCTTGGGAAACGATCCCCCGAATCCACAGGATGTACGGGGCTGTGGATAGAATCGGGGGGGCGGGACCGAGGGGCCAGCCCCTCGGGCTCCCCGGCAGGGTGAAAGCCCGCGTGGCCTTCACGGTTCCCTGCACCCATATCCAAATGAAGATCCAAGAAACCTGTTTCTTGGTGGGAGAGCGCGAGAGGGCAAAGCCCTCTCGCAAGGCCGCTACTCCAGCGGCTGCAGCCCGCACCAATCCGCGATGAAGCAGGCCATGGCGAGCGTCGTGCTCTTCAGATGCTCAAGGTTGGTCCGCTCATCGAAGCCGTGGTTGTTCTCGCCCTTCGGCCCGTAGCAGAGGGCCGGCATGTCGAAATAGAGGCCGTAGAATCGGGTGTCGTTCACCGCCGTGGTGATTCGCGCCGCCATCTCGGTGCCGAAGGCGCAGCGATGCGCCTCGGCCAGGATGTGCTCCGCCTCGCTGCCGGGTTCGAGCACGAAGCCATCGGCCAGGAAGCCGTGCCACTGCACCTCGGGCGGGTTGTTCGAGAGGAAATTGTCACTCCGGGCCGCCGCGGCGACGGCCTGCTCCACGCCGCGCTGGCATTCCGCCACGTCCTGGCCGGGCAGCAGGCCGATTCGGCAATCCACCTCGCACCAGGCGGGGGTGGAGCTGGCCCAGTCGCCGCCGCGGATCATGCCGGGGTTGAACTTGATGGGGTCCTGGATCTGGCCATACCAGGGATGGGTCTTGGCCACCTCGTTCAGCGCGCGGGTGTGATCCTGCAGCGCCTGGATCAGGTGGTAGGCGCTCATGATCGCGTTGCTGCCCGACTGGGCCACGGCGACATGCACGGGCACGCCGCGCACCTTCAGGCGGAACCACATGGTGCCGGTATGGGCGCGGGTGATGGTGCCGCCGGTGGGCTCGGGGATCAGGCAGGCCTCGGCCCGGTAGCCGCGCAGCAGGGTGGCGAGCGCGCCGTTGCCGGTGCTCTCCTCCTCGGTCACGGTCTGGAGGTGGATGTCGGCGCCAGGGGCGAAGCCGGCGCCGCGCAGCGCCTCCATGGCGAAGCACATGGCGGAGACGCCGGCCTTCATGTCATTGGCGCCGCGGCCATACATCCAGCCATCCTTCACCGTCCCGCCATAGGGCGGGAAGCTCCACATCTCGGCCGGGCCCTCGGGCACCACGTCAATATGGCCCTGGATGATCAGGCTGCGGCCGGTGGGCGCGCTGCACCGCTTGGAGGCGACGACCTGGAAGGAACCCGCCGGGTCCACATCCACCATCGGGCTCGCCTTGGGGTGCTCGGCCAGCGGCACATCGGCGAGGGAGAAGCGGTCCACCGAATAGCCCCGCGCGTTGAACCAACGCGCCATGTGATCCTGCAAGGGCGCCTCGCGTCCGCGCAGCGAGGGGTGGCGGACGATGTCGGCCAGGAAACGGACCTGCTCGTCGAAGGCGCGGTCCACGGCATCGCTGAGGCGGGCGCGGATGGACTTGTCGGGCATGGTCTTACCTCGGATGTGTCACTCGGCGGGCGAGGCCAGCAAAGCGTTGGTGTACCAGATGGGGCTCGGATCGTAACGCACGCGGTTGCGCTGCGCTGCCCAGCTCACCCGCAGATAATGCACGGGAATGACGCCGAGATCATCGGTGGCCGCCCGCATGGCCTGGGCGGTCAGCGCGTTGCGCCGCTCGGGGTTCATGGTGCGCAGCGCCTCGCGGAGCGGCACATCCACCGCCGGGTTGGAGTAGTGCTGTCGGTTGAAGGGGCCGACGCCGCTCACGGGATCCCGCGTGGTCACCACCTGGCGGAGCATGTTGGCCGCGGTGGAGGTCGTGAAGGTCGTCATGAACATGCCGAATTCGCGGGCGGTGGCACGCGTGAAGAAATTGGCTGGCGGCAGCACCTCCACGCGGGTCTCGATGCCGATGCGCGTCAGCCCCTGCGCGATGGCCTGGAGGATATCGGCGTCGGACGGGATGAAGCCGTTCGGGCCATGGATGGTCATGCGGAAGCCGTCGGGGAAGCCCGCTTCGGCCAGCAGCGCGCGGGCGCGGGCGAGGTCGGTCGGAATCGGCGGCAGGCCCTGGACGCGGTCGGGCAGGGCAGGGGCGGCGAATTGCTCGGCCGCGCGGCCCTGGCCGACGAGGAGGCGCGTCACGATCGCCTCGCGCGGGATGGAGAGCGAGATGGCCTGGCGCACGCGCAGGTCGCGCAGCGGGTTGCGCGGCAGGGGGTTGCCCTGCTTGTCCGTCACGAAGGGCGCCTGGTCGCGCACCGTGTCGGGCATGAGGTAGGAGGTGGTGATGCTGTCCGCCGTGAAGACGGCGAGGCGCGGGTCGTTGGAAAGGCGCTGCACATCCTGCACCGGCACGGCGTCAATCAGGTCCACATCGCCGGCGAGCAGGGCGGCCACGCGCGCGCCATTGTTGGTCATGTAGCGGGTGATCACGCGGTCCCAGGGCGGGCGGGGGCCCCAGAAATCCGGGTTGCGGGTGAATTCATGGCGCTCGCCCTGGGTGTAGCTGACATGGCGGTAGGCGCCGGTGCCGATCAGCGCGCGGCCCTGGTTGAAATCCGCCAGCGTCGCATTCGCGTGAATGCGCCGCGAGAGGATCATGATGCCGGTGATGTCGCGGTCGAAGAAGGGCGTCGGTTCGCGCGTGATGACGTGGATGGTGCGCGGATCAATGATGCGGACCTCGGCCACGGTGCGGACCATCGGCGTGAAGGGCCCGGGCGAATTGGGCACCTGCGGCACGCGCGCGAAGGAGAAGGCGACATCCTCCGCCTCGAAGGGCGTGCCGTCATGGAAGCGCACGCCCTCGCGCAGGCGGAATTCCCAGGTGAGGTCATCCACATTGCGCCAGCTCTCGGCCAGGACCGGGAAGATGCGGCTTTGCGTGTCGAGATCAATCAGCGGATTGAAGATCTGCCGCAGCTGCGCGTTGTTGTTGTTGGAGGAGTGGTAATGCGGGTCCATCCCCGTGGGGATGCCGGCCATGCCCACATTCAGCGTGCGCTGCCCCAAGGCGTCCTTTGCGGCGGGAAGCGCCACCGCCAGGAATGCGGTGGCCAGCAGGACAGGACGCAGCATCAGGCTCTCCTCAAGATGAAGCTCGGGTCATCTTGAGGCCGTGCGCCCCCGCGTCAAGCAAATACCCGGGGGACGAATTACCGGATCGGCTTGCGGTAGAAGGCCATGGGGATCGCAATGGCCAGCACCACGGCCGCCAGCAGGATGTAGGGGATGTTCCTCGCGGATTCCGGCGCGCCGAACTTCTCGATGAAGATCGAGACGATCAGCGCGAGGCCGATGATGCCGAAGGCCAGGAACTTGCCGCGGCCCGAGACTTCCTTGCGCACCTCAACCTGGCTGTCCTGCATCGTTCTTCTCGTCCTTGCTTCCGTGGAGGGGAGCCTATCCCGGCCGGCTGCGCCGCGCCAACCAAAACCCGCCGGGCCGATGGGCGATGCGCGCGTCAGCCCATCGCCTTCGCGTAGCTCTCCGGGCTGAAGCCGACCAGGCGCGTCTGCCCGAGGTCGAGCACCGGCCGCTTGATCATGGAGGGCTGGGCCAGCATGAGGGCCACGGCGCGCGCTTCATCCAGGCCCTGCTTCTCGGCATCCGGCAGCTTGCGGAAGGTGGTGCCGGCGCGGTTCAGCAGCGCCTCCCAGCCATGTTCCTTGACCCAGGCCTTCAGCGTCGCGGGCGCGATGCCTTGCGTCTTGTAGTCGTGGAAGGCGTAGGCCACGCCCTTCCCGTCCAGCCAGGTGCGGGCCTTCTTCATGGTGTCGCAGTTCTTGATGCCATGGATCGTGATCATCGCGCCAATGTCGCATCCTCGCCCGGCCGCGCCAAGCGGCGGGTGGACAGGCCGGCGAGCGGCCCCATAGCCTCGCCCGCGACCAGCCGGAGCCGCCCATGCAGGACATCGCCGCATCCAAGCCCGCCCTGTGGCGGCGGATCCTCCACCTGCCGGTGATCCGGCTGCCGCTGCTGGGTGGCGGGCTCTTCCTGCTGATGATGCTGAACAACGGCTTCATGGAAAGCCTCGCCGCCACGCCGCTCACGGCACTGGCGGTGACGATCGGCATGGTCCTGCTGGCGCTGGCCCTCTATGCCGGCTTTGTCCGCCTGGTCGAAGGCCGCGCGCCGGGCGAGCTCTCGCTGCGCGGCATGCGCCGCGAATGGGCGATGGGCGCCATGGTGGGGGCGGCGCTCTACACCTCCTCCGTGCTGCTGCTCATGGCGCTCGGCATCTACCGGATCGAAGGGCTGAACCCCGCGAGCTTCCTGCTGCCGGCGCTGGCCATGGCGCTCAGCTCCGGCGTCTTCGAGGAGCTGATCTTCCGGGGCGCGCTGATGCGCATCCTGGAGGAATATCTCGGCAGCTGGGTCGCGCTGGTGCTCTCGGCGCTGGTCTTCGGCTTCACGCACCTGCTCAACCCGGCTGGCACGCTGATGGGCGCGCTCTTCATCGCCATCGAGGCGGGGCTGCTGCTGGGCGCGGCTTATGTGCTGACGCGCCGGCTCTGGATGAGCATGGGCTTCCACATGGCCTGGAACTATACGCAATCGGCGATCTTCTCGGGGATCGTCTCAGGCGGGGACAGCGCTCCCGGGCTGATCCGCGCGACCATCTCGGGGCCGGAAGTGCTGACCGGCGGGAGCTTCGGGCTGGAATCCTCGATCATCGCCTTCATCCTCTGCACGGGGACGGGCCTGCTGCTGCTGGGCATGGCGGTCCGGCAGGGGCGGATGCGGCCGCCGGGTTGGGCGCGCCGGGGCTAGTCGCCGCGCGCCGCCTCGCGGATCAGCGCGAGCGCCCAGCCGACCAGCGGGTCACGCTCGGCTCCCGCGCGCCAGAGCAGTTGCTCGGTCCAGCCGGGGATGGCGATCGGCGGCTCATGCTGGCGGCAGCCCTGCGCGCCGGCCGCGAAGCGCGCGGGGACGGTGGCGATGGCGTCGCTCCGCGCCAGCACCGCGGGGATGGCAAGGAAGCGCGCCATGGTCGCCAGCACGCGACGCTGGCGGCCGATGCGGGAGAGCGCCTCATCCACCGCGCCGCGCGCATCATCGCGCAGCGTCACCAGCAGATGCGGCAGGGTCGTGAAGGCGTCGAGGCTGAGGCCATTCACCAGCGCCGGATGGTCGGCGCGGGCCAGGCAGACGAAGCGCTCGGCGAAGAGCGGCACGGCCTCGATGCGCTTCGGCCGCTCGGGAAAGACGCCGATCACGGCGTCAAGCCGGCCCTCATCCAGCAGGAGGAAGGCGCGGTCCTTGTCGAGCGGACGGGCCTGGAGGGTCAGCAGCGGCGCGCGGGCGGCGAGCAACGCGACCAGGCGCGGCAGCATCATGAATTCCGCCGCATCCGACATGGCGAGGCGCAGCCGGCCGCGCGCGGTCGCGGGGTCGAAGGGCAGCTCCTCGGCCACCAGGGCGCGCAGCTGCGCGAGGGCCGCGGCGATCTGCGGCGCGAGCTCGGTGGCGCGGGGCGTGGGCCGCATCCCGCCCGGCATCCGCAGGAAAAGCGGATCGGCGAAGAGGTCGCGCAGCCGGTCCAGCGCCTTGCTGGCGGAGGGCTGCGCCATGCCGATGCGCGCCGCCGCCCGCGTCAGGTTCCGCTCCGCCTCCAGCGCCTCGAAGAGCGTGAGCAGCGTGACATCCATGCGGGCGAGGCTCTGCATGGCTTCATTCTCTGATGGAATGAAGCGAATAGCCAGATGTCATTGGAGGAATGAACGCGCGGTGGAGCATCTCCCCTCCACACCCGGTAAGGAACCACCGCCATGACCCACCCCACCCCCCGCGAGATCGCCGAGCGCTTCATCCGCGAGGGCATCGCCCTCGCCGATGCCAGCGTCTTCGACGCGCTGCTCGCGCCTGACATCATCGTCGAGACCGGCCTCAGCCCCGCCGGCCCGATCCTGGGGCGCGAGGCCTACAAGGCCGTCTTCCTGCCCTTTGCCGATGCCTGGCCGGTGCGGGAGTTCGTGGTCCATCGCGTGGACGAGGCGGGCGACACGATCTTCGTGGAATTCACCGCGACCGCCGTCTTCGAGAAGGACTACTACGGTGTCACGGCCACCCGGCAGATCGTGCCCCTGCGCGAGGTGCATCGGCTGGACGTGAAGGACGGGCGGATCATCCGCAACCTCGTCGCGGCCGTGAACCTGCCCTTCGAGTTCATCATGTATCCCGTGCTGCGCGACGCCGTCCTGGGCGGCCTGCGCAACGCCGATGCCGGTTGAGGGGGTGGCGATGAACACGCAGCAACCCGTGGCACTCATCATCGGCATGGGGCCGGGCCTCTCGGCCGCGCTGGCCGAGCGCTTCGCAGCCGGCGGCCACGCCGTGGCGGGCTTCGCGCGCGATCCCGGCAAGTCCGCGGCCCTGGCCGCACAGCTCGCCCAACGCGGCCAGGTCCTGGCGCTGCGCGCGGTGGATGCGGGGGACTTTGCCGCCCTTGGTGCCGCGATCGCCGCCGTCGAGGCCGAGCTCGGGCCGATCGAGGTGCTCATCTACAACGCCTACCGCGCCACCTATGCGCCACCCAGCGAGGTGCCGCCCGCGGCGCTGATGGCGGATGCCGCGGTGAATATCGGCGGCGCGCTGGCCGCCGTGCAGGCGGTGCTGCCGGCGATGCGCGCGCGCGGCGGCGGCACCATCCTGCTGACCGGCGGCGCCCTCGCCCTCGACCCGACCGGATGGCTGCCGGCGGCCTCGCTCGCGGTCGGCAAGGCGGGCCTGCGCAACCTGGCCTACAGCCTGAATGCGGAACTGGCCGGGAGCGGCATCCGCGTCTCGACCGTCACCATCCAGGGGATGATCGCGCCGGGCACCGGCCTCGCACCCGAGCGGATCGCTGAGGAATATGGGCGCCTGGCCAAGACGGAGGGGCCGCTTCCGGCGGAGCGGGTCTTTGCCGGGGGCACGGACTGACGCGGCACGCCAACCTCGGGCGCGGCCGGCCGTTGAGGCCACATGCCCCAACCCTTCATCCTGATTCTCTCCGGCGCCGGCCTGCTCATCGCGCTGGTCGTGTGGCTGCCGCTGGTGGTGCGGCGGCTGCCGCTTTCGCTGCCCATCCTTGGCATCGGCCTCGGCCTGCTGGTCTTCTCGCTGCCGCTCGGCACGCCGCTGCCCCTGCCGCAGGAGCATCCGGTGCTGGCCGAGCACCTGGCGGAGATCGTCGTCATCATCGCGCTCATGGGGGCGGGGCTGAAGATCGACCGGCCCTTCGACTGGCGCCGCTGGGGGGTCACCTGGCGGCTCCTGGGCATCGCGATGCCGCTCACCATCCTCGCCATTGCGGGGCTGGGGATGGGGCTGCTCGGCCTGCCGCTCGCGGTGGCGGTGCTGCTGGGCGCGGCCCTGGCGCCGACCGACCCGGTGCTGGCGGGCGATGTGCAGGTGGGCCCGCCGCGCTCCGGCCCCGAGGATGAGGTGCGCTTCGGCCTGACCTCCGAGGCGGGGCTGAATAACGGGCTGGCCTTTCCCTTCGTGCATCTGGCGCTGGCGCTTGGCCTCGCGGCGGCCACGGGCGGGCCCTGGCTCGGCGAATGGCTCGCCGTCGCGGTGGTGTGGAAGATCCTGGCGGGCGTGGGGATGGGGTGGCTGGTGGGGCGCGGCTTCGGCTGGGTCACCTTCCATGTCCCGCCCGAGAGCGCGCTGGCGCGGACGGGCGATGGCATGATCGCGATTGCCGCCACCTTCCTCGCCTATGGCGTGACCGAGATGGCGCAGGGCTACGGCTTCCTCGCCGTCTTCGTCGCCGCACTCACCTTTCGCCACGCGCACCGGCAGCATGATTTCCACGACGCCATGCACGCGCTGACCGAGCAGGTGGAGCGCCTGGCCATGGTGGGGATGCTGGTGCTGTTCGGCGGCGCGCTGGCGGGCGGACTGCTGGCGCCGCTGGGCTGGATGGATGTGGCGGTGGCGCTGCTGGTGCTCCTGGTGGTGCGGCCGTTGACGGGGTGGGTCGCGCTGATCGGGCTCGACGCGCCGGCGCGGGAGCGGGCGGTGCTGGCCTTCTTCGGCATCCGCGGGATCGGGTCGATCTACTACCTCGCCTATGGGGCGAACCACATGGCGCTGGAGGGGGTGGAGCAGCTCTGGGCGCTGGTCGGGCTGATCGTGCTGCTGTCGGTGCTGGTGCATGGGCTGAGCGTGACGCCCATCATGCGCGCGCTGGATCGCGGGCAGGGCCGGGACCCGGACGCGGCGAGCGGGGATGCGCCCGCCCCAGGCCAGAGGCCATGATGGCATGCCGCCGCACGCTGGACGATCATCGCAAGCCCTGCCCAGCCTGCGTCGCGCCGGCGCAGCCCGTCCGCATTGTTCCCACGGAGATCACCGCATGAGTTGGATCTATCTCGTCCTTGCCGGATTGTTCGAGATCGGCTGGCCGGTCGGCCTGAAGATGGCCCAGGCGCCCGCGACCCGGCTCCCGGGCATCGTCATCGCGGTGGTCTTCATGGGGATCAGCGGCTTTCTGCTCTGGATGGCGCAGAAGACGATCCCGATGGGCACCGCCTACGCGGTCTGGACCGGGATCGGTGCCGCGGGCACCTTCCTGGTGGGCGTGCTCATCTATGGTGACCCGGCGACGTTCCTGCGCTTTGCGGGTGTGGCGCTGATCATCGCGGGCGTGGTGGTGCTGAAGCTCGCGCATTGAGGCAGCGCGGGCCGCCGGATCTTACTCCCACTCGATCGTCCCGGGCGGCTTGCTCGTGATGTCATAGGTCACGCGGTTCACGCCGCGCACCTCGTTCACGATCCGGTTCGCGACGCGCCCCAGGAACCCCATGTCGAAGGGATAGAATTCCGCCGTCATCCCATCCGTGCTGGTGACGGCGCGCAGCGCGCAGGCCATGTCATAGGTCCGGCCATCGCCCATGACGCCCACGGTGCGCACCGGCAGCAGCACGGCGAAGGCCTGCCAGATGGTGTCGTAGAGGCCGGCGTTGCGGATCTCTTCCAGGTAGATCGTGTCCACCTTCCGCAGCAGGTCCGCCTTCTCGCGCGTCACCTCGCCCGGGATGCGGATGGCCAGGCCCGGGCCGGGGAAGGGGTGGCGGCCCACGATCTCCTCGGGGATGCCGAGCTCACGGCCGAGCACGCGCACCTCATCCTTGAACAGCTCGCGCAGGGGTTCCACCAGCTGCATCCGCATGCCCTCGGGCAGGCCGCCGACATTGTGGTGCGACTTGATGGTGACCGAGGGGCCGCCGGTGGCGGAGACAGATTCGATCACGTCGGGGTAGAGCGTGCCCTGCGCCAGGAAATCGGCACCGCCGATCTTGTTCTGCTCCTCCTCGAAGACCTCGATGAAGAGGCGGCCGATGATCTTGCGCTTCTGCTCGGGGTCGGTGACGCCGGAGAGCTGGCCGAGGAACAAATCGCTCGCGTCGCGATGGACCAGCTTGATGTTGAAGCGCTCGCGGAAGGTCTTCACCACCTGCTCGCTCTCATGCGCGCGCATCAGGCCGTGATCCACGTAGATGCAGGTCAGCTGATCGCCGATGGCCTCATGCAGCAGCACCGCCGCCACCGAGGAATCCACGCCGCCCGAAAGGCCGCAGATCACGCGGCCGCTCCCCACCTGGGCGCGGATCTTGGCGATGGTCTCGGCGCGGTAGCCGGCCATGGTCCAGTCGCCGGTGCAGCCGCAGACGCCATGGGTGAAGTTGCGCAGCAGTTGCGCGCCATGGGGCGTGTGCACCACCTCGGGGTGGAACATGGTGCCGTAGTAGCGGCGCTGGTCATTCGCGATCAGCGCGAAGGGCGCGCCCTCGCTCTCGGCCACCACGCGGAAGCCAGGCGGCAGCACGGTGATGCGGTCGCCATGGGACATCCAGACCGTCTCCAGCGCGCCCTTGGCCCAGACGCCCTGGGTGATCGGGCAATCGCCGGTCACGGTGACGACGGCGCGGCCGAATTCGCGCGCATGCCCGCCCTCCACCGTGCCGCCCAGCTGATGCGCCAGCGTCTGCTGGCCGTAGCAGATGCCAAGGATGGGCAGGCCGGATTCGAAGGCGTAGTCCGGCGCGCGCGGGCTCTCGCCCTCGGTGACCGAGGCGGGGCCGCCCGAGAAGATGATGCCGCGGGGGGCGAAGGCGCGGATGCGCGCCTCGGGGGCCGCGTTGTAGGGCCAGATCTCGCAATAGACGCCCGACTCGCGAAGGCGGCGCGCGATGAGCTGCGTCACCTGGCTGCCGAAATCGAGAATGAGGATGCGGTCGTGCTGGGCGGGAGACGTGTTCATGGCGTTGGGCAACACGGCGGGCGCGCCGCGTCAAGCCTCCAGGGCGGTGACCAGCCTTGCGACATCGGCCAGCGCGGCATCGCGCGCGGCGGGCGGGGCGGCGCATTCCGTGAGGAAGGCGGCGACGATCCAGGGCGCGGCACCCCCCGGCGGCCAGAGCAGGCCGACCACATTGCTGGTGCCATTGGCCGCACCGCCCGTGCGATCGCCCACGCGCCAGCCGGCCGGCACGCCCGCACGGAGCCGCGCGCCGCCGGTCGTGTTCGCCTCGAGCCAGCCGAGCCAGCGCGCGCGGCTCTCCGCCGGCAGCACCTCGCCCAGCACACTGCCCTGGGCGATCCGGCCGAGGGTCTCGGCCATGGCGGCGGGCGTGGTCGTGTCGCGCGGGTCGCCTGGGCGGGCCTCGTTCAGCGTGGGCTCGGTGCGGTCCAGCCGGGTCTCGCCATCGCCGATACCGCGGAGCCAGGCCGTCAGGCCCGCCGGCCCGCCCACCACGCCCAGCAACAGATTGGCCGCCGTGTTGTCGCTGATGGTCATGATGGCGGCGCAGAGTTCACCGAGGCTCATCGCCCCACCCGCCCGCGTCTCCGTCACGGGTGACCAGGGCACCAGCCCTTCGCGCGGGATCGGCAGGCGCTGGCCCATATCCACCCCCGGGCGCGCCAGCACGGCGGCGGAGAGCAGCGCCTTGAAGGTGCTGGCCATGGGGAAGCGCTCATCGCCGCGATGGGAAAGGGTCTGCCCGCCCCGCCGCGCCATCACGCCAAGCCGCCCGCCCACGCGTCGTTCGATCGCGGAAAGCCCCTCGGCGAAGCCAGCGCGCGGGGCCAGGCCTGCCAGCAGCACGCAGCGCCGTCCCCACATGGCTCAGCGCGGCAGCCGCGTGGTCGCCGTGGCCGTCAGCAGGGTGTGGATCGGCTCCCACGCATAGGCGAGCTGGATGGTCTTCTGCCCGGCGAAGGTGAACTCCTCCTTTGCGGCCAGCCTGGCGCCGAGGCGCGCATAGAACCAGCGCGAGGGATTGTCCTGCAGCACCCAGGCGAAGGCCGATTCGGCGCCGAGCGAGGCCAGATGCGAGGCCATGGCGCGCATCAGCCGCCGCCCCACCCCGCGGTCGCGGAAATCATCGAGGAGGTAGAGCGTCTCGACCTCGCCATCGGCGATGCCGGGGCGGCGGGACATGCCGCCGGTGATGAAGCCGACCACGCCGGGGCCGCCCGCCTCCTGCCCGTCGGCCACGGCGACGAAGCCAGCATGCCCGCCGCGCCGCTCGAGGATGCCGCGCTCATAATCCAGGCTCTCGCGCTCGGCGGAGAGGCCGGCGAGATAGGGTTCCGGCAGGATGCCGGCATAGGTGCTGCGCCAGGCGGCCAGGTGCACCCGGGCCATGGCGTCAGAATCTCCGGGGCGGGCGCGGCGGATGGTGATCATCGCGCGGCGCGCCTAGCTCGCCTTTTCGAGAACGGCGCAGAAGAAGCCGTCGGTGCCATGCGCGCCGGGCGAGAGGAGCAGATGGGGCATCGCGCAGGGTGGCGCGCCGGCCAACCCGGCCTCGGCCCAGGCGCGGTCCAACGCCACGGAACGGAACGCCGGATGGTTCGCCAGGAACGCCTCAACCTGCACTTCATCCTCCTCGGGCAGCAGCGAGCATGTCGCGTAGATCAGCCTACCCCCAGGCTTCACCAGATGTGCCGAGATTGCAAGAATTTCATGTTGCTTCCCGAGCAATTCCCTCAGGTCCTCGGGCCCGGTGCGGCTGCGGGCGTCGGGGTTGCGGCGCCAGGTGCCGGTGCCGGTGCAGGGGGCATCCACCAGCACGCGGTCAAAGGTGCCGGCGCGGCGCTTCACCCAGCGGTCGCCCGCTTCCAGCAGATGCGTCTCGGCATTGTGGACGCCGGCGCGGCGCAGGCGCTTGTTGGCACCCTCCAGGCGCGGCACCGAGACGTCGCAGGCAGTGATGCGGCCCTGATTGCCCATGGTCGCCGCCATGGCGAGCGTCTTGCCCGCTGCCCCCGCGCAGTAATCCACGACCCGCATGCCGGGCCGCGCACTGGCGAGCGCGGCGATGAGCTGGCTGCCCTCATCCTGCACCTCGATGAGGCCGTCCTTATAGGCTGCGCTGCCGGTGATGGGCGTGCGGTGGGCAAGGCGCAGGCCCCAGGGGGAGAAGGGCGTGGTCTCCGAGACCAAGCCCTCGGCACGGAGTGCGGCCTGCGCCGCCTCGCGCGTGGATTTCAGCAGGTTGACCCGCAGGTCGAGCGGCGCGGTGGCTTCCATCGCCAGCGCCTCCGCGTCCAGCCTGTCGCCGAAGCGCGCGGCGAGGCCGGGCATGGCCCATTCCGGCAGGTTCAGCCGGGCGGATTCGGCCATGCCCTTGCCGGTGAGCGGCTTGCCGACGAGCTGCTGGGCGATGCCCATCTCGCCCGCATCGAGCGGGCCGGCCGCGAAGCGCCCGCCATCAAAGAGGCGGGCCGCCTCCATCACCTTCCGCTTCTCGGCGAGCAGGAGATAGGCCAGCACCAGCAGCCGCGGCGTGAGGCGCGCGCCGGTCTCGGCGATCCACCATTCCAGGCGCAGCCGCTGCCGCAGCACGCCCCAGGCGAGATCGGAGACCGCGCGCCGGTCGCTGCCGCCGATATAGCGCCGGGCGCGGAAGAAATCGGCGCTGATCGCATCGGCCGGGCGGCGCGGCTGGTCCAGCACGGCGTGCAGCAAATCAATCGCGGCGGAGAGCCGCCCCTCGGGCGTCACGAGATGAGGCCGGGGAGGGGGGAGAGGTCGGTCAGGCTTGGCACGCCGGCGGCTTCCAGCCCGTATTCATCGGGCGCTTTGGTGCGGTTGATGCGGATGGCGCGGAACCCCGCGGCCAGCGCCGCCTGGGTGTCCCAGGGATTGGCGGAGACGAACATCATGCGGCTCGCGGGCAGGCCGAGGCGCTGTTCGGCCAGCGCGTAGACGCGCCGGTCCGGCTTGAAGATGCCGACCGCCTCGACCGAGAGCAGGGCGTCGAGCAGGGTCGAGATGCCGGCGGCCGTCGTCGCCTCCACCAGCATCATGGGCGAGCCGTTGGAGAGGATGGCGGTGCGGGTGCCGGTCTCGCGCAGCGCGCGCAGCATGGCCGGCACCTCGGCATAGGCGTCGAGGCGGCGATCGGCGTCCAGTAGATCCTGCATCAGGGCCGCGTCGCGGAGGCCGAAGCGGGTGGCGACATAGCGCAGCGCCTCGGTCGTGCAGATCCAGAAATCCTGGTGGTGGCCAAGGGGAGAATCCCGGCCGGTCAGGCTGTGCACCCAGGAATATTCGAGCTGCTTCACCCGCCATTCGGCCGAGAAGGCGGCCGCCTCCGGCCCGATGCGCCGGGCATGTCGCGCGACGGCGGAATGCACGTCGAGCAGCGTGCCATAGGCGTCCAAGACCACGGCCTCGATGTCCCGCGGGGCGCGGGGCGCAGGCCCCCAGCGCTCACCCATCGCTGCGGTAATTCGGGGCTTCGCGCGTGATCGCCACGTCATGCACATGGCTCTCGCGCAGGCCGGCATTGGTGATGCGGCGGAAGCGGGCATTGCGCTGGAGATCGGCGATGGTGGCGCTGCCGGTATAGCCCATGGCGGCGCGCAGGCCGCCGACCAGCTGATGGATCACGGGACCGACCGGGCCCTTGTAGCCCACGCGGCCTTCCACGCCCTCGGGCACCAGCTTCAGCTGGTCATTCACATCGGCCTGGAAGTAGCGGTCGGCGCTGCCCTGCGCCATGGCGCCGAGGCTGCCCATGCCGCGATAGGATTTGTAGGAGCGGCCCTGGTAGAGGAACACCTCGCCCGGCGCCTCATCGGTGCCCGCGAACATGCTGCCCATCATCACGCATTCGGCGCCGCCGGCCAGCGCCTTGGCGATATCGCCCGAATTGCGGATGCCGCCATCGGCGATGCAGGGCACGCCACGCTCGCGCGCTGCCGCCGTGCATTCCATGACGGCCGTCAGCTGCGGCACGCCCACACCCGCCACGATTCGCGTGGTGCAGATGGAGCCAGGCCCGATGCCGATCTTCACCGCATCGGCACCCGCCTCGATCAGCGCCAGCGCGCCCTCGGGCGTGGCCACATTGCCCGCGATGATCTGCACCGTGTTGGAAAGGCGCTTGATGCGCTCGATCGCGGCCAGCACGCCGCCGGAATGGCCATGCGCCGTGTCCACCACGATGACATCCGCCTCGGCCGCGACCAGCGCTTCGGCGCGGCGCAGGCCGTCATCGCCGACGCCGGTGGCCCCCGCGGTGCGCAGCCGGCCCATGCCGTCCTTCACCGCATTCGGATGCGCCTCGGACTTGTCCATGTCCTTGACCGTGATGAGGCCGACGCAGCGGCCCGCATCATCCACCACCAGCAGCTTTTCCAGGCGGCGCTTGTGCAAGAGCGTGCGCGCCTGCTCGGCCGTCACGTTCTGCGGGGCGGTGACGAGGTTCTCCCGCGTCATCAGCTCATAGACGCGCTGCTTCGGGTCGGTCGCGAAGCGGAGGTCGCGGTTGGTGATGATGCCGACGAGGCGGCCCGTGCCGGGCTCGACCACGGGGAAGCCCGAGATGCGGTGGCGGGCCTTCAGCTCCATCACATCGGCCAGCGTCTGCTCGGGGTTCACCATGACGGGGTTCACCACCATGCCGCTTTCGAAGCGCTTCACCTGGCGGATCTGCTCGGCCTGGTCGGCGGGGGACATGTTCTTGTGGATGACGCCGATGCCGCCGCGCTGGGCCATGGCGATGGACATCGGCGCCTCGGTCACCGTGTCCATGGCGGCGGCAACGAGGGGGATGTGCAGCGAGATTTCGCGGGTGAGGCGCGTGCGCGTGTCGGTCTGGCCGGGCAGCACGGTCGAGTAGGCGGGGAGCATCAGCACGTCGTCAAAGGCATAGGCCTCGGCGATGCGGATGGGTTCGGCGAAATCGGAAGCTGCCATGGCGGGGCCTTTCGGGCGGTCACACGACCTTGGCGAGGTGGCTTAACCGGGCGGGCGCGTTGCGTCCAGCGTTGGAATTTGCGCGGGAGGTATGAATTGTTGCCGTGCCCTCAGACGCCGGGCGCCGCCTCCGGCGGCTTGGCTTCGCGCCGCGGCTGTTGCGCGAGAGGTGAGGGCGGTCTGCGCGCTGTGCGCGCGGAGTCGCGTGGCTCAGCGCCGGAAGCCCGTCGCCACCACGTAGAGCTCGCTGCTTTCCTTGCGGCTCGCCGGGGGTTTCGCGTGGCGCACCTCGGTGAAGTGGCGGCGCAGGCGTTCCAGCATCGCCTTCTCGCTGCCGCCCTGGAACACCTTGGCCACGAATCCGCCGCCGGGCGCCAGCACCTTCACCGCGAAGTCGAGGGCGAGTGCGGCCAGATCCATGATGCGCAGATGGTCCGTCGGCCCGTGGCCCGTGGTGTTGGGCGCCATGTCGGAGAGGACCAGATCGGCGAAGCCGCCGAGTGCTTCCAGCACCGCGGCCTCGGTCGCGTCCTCCTGGAAATCGCCCTGGAGGATGATGGCGCCGGGCAGATTGTCCATCGGCAGCAGATCGAGCGCCACGACCTGGCCGCGCTCGCCCAATTGCCGCAGCACCACCTGCGTCCAGCCGCCCGGGGCGGCGCCGAGGTCCACCACCCGCTGCCCGGGTTGGAGCAGCTTGAAGCGCTCATTCAGCTCGACCAGCTTGAAGGCGGCGCGGGAGCGATAGCCGGCGGCCTGGGCCTGCTTCACATAGGGGTCGTTCAGCTGGCGCAGCAGCCAGCGCTGGCTCGCATTGCTGCGGCTGCGGGCGGTCTTGACGTTGACATGGGTGCCGCGGGGGCCGGCACCTTGCTTGATCGGCGGTTTGGCCATGGGGCCGTTTAGAGCAGTTTATCCCTGACCGGAACGCCCGTTCAGGCCCGGCCGCCCCGCATGAGGCGCATCAGCATGCCCTCGCGCAGGCCGCGATCGGCGACCGTCAGCTCGCCCACCGGCCAGAGCTGCCGGATGGCGGCATAGACGGCGCAGCCCGGCAGCACGAAATCCGCGCGCTCGGGCCCGACGCAGGGATGCGCCGAAAGCCCCTTGCGGCCCATGGCGAAGAGCTGCTCGAGCGCGGCATCCGCGGCCTCGGCATTCAGCCGCGTGCCATCCACCAATTGCCGGCGATACTTGGGCAGCGCCATGACGACGCCGGCCAGCGTGGTGACCGTGCCCGATGTGCCGATCAACCGCACGCCGCCCGCCCGGATCTCCTGGCCGATGCAATGCAGCCGGTCGAAGGCGGCAAGCCGGGCATGGATGTCATCCACCACGGCCGCGAATCCGTGCGGCGAAAAGCAATCGCCGCCCTCGCGCTCGGCCAGTGTCACCACGCCGCAGGGGATCGAGATGTAGCCGATGAGTTCGGGGCGCGGCCCGGTACGGATCCAGGCGATCTCGGTGCTGCCGCCGCCGATGTCGAAGAGGATGGCGCGGCGGTCCCCCGGCTCCAGCAGGGGGGCGCAGCTTTCCATGGCCAGCTCCGCTTCCTCGCGCGGGGAGATGATGCGGGGGCGCAGGCCGGTTTCCTGCGCGGCGCGGGCCAGGAAGGCCGGGCCATTGGCGGCGCGGCGGCAGGCCTCGGTGGCGACGGCGGCGAGGCGGCGGACGGGGCGGCGGTGCAGGCGCTCGGCGCAGGCCGAAAGGGCGGAGATGGTGCGCTCCATCGCCGCATCCGAGAGGGCGCCGGTGCCGGCCAGCCCCTCGCCCAGGCGGACGATGCGCGAGAAGCTGTCCACCACGCGGAAGCCGTGGCGCGTGGGGGCGCCGATCAGCAGCCGGCAATTGTTGGTGCCGAGGTCGAGTGCCGCGAACAAGGCGGGCGGTGGCCCATGGGGGGGGCCGTGGCGGTGGAGGAGGGCACTCATCGGGGGATGACGGGTCCTGCGGGGGGCGATGCTGTCATGATCATGAAGCAGGGCTGTCATCGCAAGCGGGAAGTGCGCTTGGCAAGTGCGAAATGCGGTGTTACGACCCCGCCCAGCCGAGCGCTGGCGCTTGGGGGATAGTTTAACGGTAGAACTTCCGACTCTGACTCGGACAGTCTTGGTTCGAATCCAGGTCCCCCAGCCATCGCGGATTTTCAGGGGGTGAGACTTCCGGGCCTCACCCCCCGATCCGCTCAGTGCCCCGCCCTGGCCAGCCCGGCCCCCGCCTTGTCATGCGTCGCCAGCCGCTCCACCAGCGTGCGGCTCGCCTCGTTCATGCCGATGATCTCGACCGGCGTGCCGTGGTGGCGGAATTTCAGCACCACCCGGTCCAGCGCGTTGATGCCCGTCAGGTCCCAGAAATGCGCGGCATGCACGTCGATCACCACCCGCTTCGGTTCCTCCCGGAAATCGAAGGCGGCGTGGAACGCCTCGGCCGTCGCGAAGAACAGCTCGCCCGTCACGGTGTAGCGGCGCACCCCGCTGGCCTCGTCGAGCGTTGAGGTGACGCCGAAGAAGCGCGAGACCTTCTGCGCGAAGAACAGCCCGCTCAGCACCACGCCGGCCAGCACGCCCTGCGCCAGGTCATGCGTCGCCACCACCACCACCACGGTCGTCACCATGACGATGCTGGAGCTCGGCGGATTGGTGAAAATCCCCGGCAGGGACCGCCATTGGAAGGTGTTGAGCGAGACCATGATCATCACCGCCACCAGCGCCGGCATCGGGATCTGCTTCACCCAATCGCCCAGCACCAGCACGAGGAACAGCAGGAAGGCGCCGGCCCAGAGGCAGGACAACCGCCCCCGCCCGCCGGAGGAGACGTTGATGACGGACTGCCCGATCATCGCGCAGCCCGCCATGCCGCCGAACAGGCCCGAGACGATGTTGCCCAGCCCCTGGCCGCTGCATTCGCGATTCTTGTCCGAGGTGGTGTCCGTCATCTCGTCAATGATGGAGGCCGTCATCAGGCTTTCCAGCAGGCCGATCATGGCGAGCGTCAGCGCATAGGGCAGGACGATCCAGAGCGTTTCCAGGTTGAACGGCACCTGCGGCAGCAGGAAGCCCGGGAAGTCGGTCGGCAATTGGCCCATGTCGCCCACCGTGTTGAACACCGTGCCGGTCGCCATGGTGAAGGCGGTCAGCAGCACGATGGTGACGAGCGGCGAGGGCACGATCGTGGTGAAGCGCGGCAGGCCGTAGATGATGGCCAGCCCCACGGCCACCATCAGATAGACCTTCCAGCCGAGGCCCAGCAGCTCCGGCATCTGCGCCAGGAAGATCAGGATGGCCAGCGCATTCACGAACCCCGTGATGACCGAGCGTGAGACGAAGCGCATGAGGTCCCCCACGCGCAGGAAGCGCGCGATGATCTGCACGACGCCCGTCAGCACCGTCGCCGCCAGCAGGTAGTCCACGCCGTGATCGCGCACGAGGGTGACCATGACGAGCGCCGTCGCACCCGTGGCCGCCGAGATCATCGCCGGCCGCCCGCCCATGATGGCGGTGACGATGGCGATCCAGAAGGAGGCATAGAGGCCGAGCTTGGGGTCCACGCCGGCAATAATCGAGAAGGCGATGGCCTCGGGGATGAGCGCGAGGGCGACGACGGTCCCGGCCAGGAGGTCGCGCGGGATGTTCGGCGCCCATTCGGCGCGCAGCTTGGAGAGGGTCACGATCTGTCCTTGGCGGCCGGGTGGGCCGCTTGATGTTCCGGGGGCGCAGGGTGGGGCGGGCTGGCCGCCCTTATGGCGGCGCGCCGCGCGACACGGCCGGGGAGATCAAGAACATGGCGCAGCGTGGCATGGTCCTTGGCGCGGCGCAACAATGGGGCGGCGCCTGCAAGTCACT
>JAESGN010000344.1_pt1 | contig 56791 bp, 51 predicted proteins | sample 9269731 | NCBI WGS metagenome assembly JAESGN01 (sample SAMN15720683, study PRJNA650826) | algae metagenome | isolation source: Mojavia pulchra JT2-VF2 and co-occurring heterotrophs from desert soil | place: USA: Cadiz Valley, Joshua Tree National Park, CA | collected 1998-06-08
GAAGCCGAAGCCGAGTGCCGCGCTGGTCTCCATCTCGAAGCTGAACGAAGCGTCGTTGAGCCGCAGCTTCGAGATCGATTCGCGCAGCTTCTCGAAGTCGTTGGCATCGACCGGGAACAGGCCGCAGAACACCACCGGCTGGACTTCCTTGAAGCCCGGCAGTGCTTCTGCGGCGGGCTTCTTGGCATCGGTCAGCGTGTCGCCGACCCGCGCCTGGGCCACTTCCTTGATCTGTGCGGTGATGAAGCCGATCTCGCCCGGCCCCAGGTCGGGCAGGTTCTCGAGCTTGGGACGGAAGCAGCCCACCCGGTCGATCAGATGGGTCGTGCCGGTCTGCATGAACTTGACCTGCTGGCCCTTCCTGATCGTGCCGTCGATCACGCGGACCAGGATGACGACGCCCAGATAGGGATCGTACCAGCTGTCGACGAGCATCGCCTTCAGCGGCGCGTCGGGATCGCCCTTGGGCGCGGGAATGCGCTCGACCACCGCGTCCAGGATCTCGTCGATGCCGATGCCGGCCTTGGCGCTGGCGAGCACCGCGTTCGAGGCGTCGAGGCCGATGATCTCCTCGATCTCGTTCTTCACCTTCTCCGGCTCGGCCGAGGGCAAGTCGATCTTGTTGATGACCGGGATGATCTCGTGGTCGTGCTCGATCGACTGATAGACATTGGCAAGCGTCTGCGCCTCGACGCCCTGGGCCGCGTCCACCACCAGCAGCGCGCCTTCGCAGGCGGCGAGGCTGCGGCTCACCTCATAGGCGAAGTCGACATGCCCGGGCGTGTCCATCAGGTTGAGGACATGGCCCTTCCATTCCAGGCGCACGGTCTGCGCCTTGATGGTGATGCCGCGCTCCTTCTCGATGTCCATGTTGTCGAGCACCTGGGCGGACATCTCCCGCTCGGAGAGCCCGCCGGTGCGCTGGATCAGCCGGTCGGCCAGAGTCGACTTGCCATGGTCGATATGCGCGATGATCGAGAAATTGCGGATCTTGGAAAGGTCGGTTGCCATGATCGGGGCGCGTTAGCAGCTTGCACGCGAAAGCCAAAGGGCCCGAAATACACGACGCGTTCCTTCTGTGATTTCACCGCGACGCGTTTGCCGCTATCCGGGCGATGGTTTCAAACAGAGGGAGAGAACCATGACCTCGAAGACCGCGTTCATTGTGAAGACGCTGATGGCTTCGGCTGCCTTGCTCGGCGCGAGCGGGGCCTATGCGCAGAAGCAGGCGAAGCCGACCAAGGGGGAGAAGCTGCAGCAGGCCGCCGTCAACGACGTGCCGCATTGCACGCGCAAGCTCGGCACGCTCTCGATCGTCGATGGCGACGATCCCAGCGGCTGGACCCAGTATCAGCTGGCCCCGCCCGCCAAGCTGCTCAAGGTGCTGGTGCAGCGCTCGGGCTGCTTCAACCTGGTCGATCGCGGCTCCGGCCTGCAGGCAGCGGCCCGCGAGCGCGACATCGGCGGCGGCCTGGGCCACCAGCGCGGCGCGAATGTCGGCCAGGGGCAGATCAAGGCGGCCGATTATGTGCTCGTCGCCGAGGTGCAGGGCGCCAACAGCAATGCCAGCGGCAGCGCCGTGGGCGGCATCGTGGGCGGCCTGGTCGGCGGACGCGTCGGCGGGCTGCTCGGCGGCATCAAGTCGCGCAAGCTCGAGGCGAACACCGTGCTCTCGCTCACCAATGTGCGCACGACCGAGACGATCGCGGTGCAGGAAGGCTATGCCGCCAAGAACGACATCGGGTTCGGCGCCGGCGGCGGCGTCGGCTTCCTCGGCGGCGCGGTGGGCGCGGTCGGCGGCGGCTATGAGAATACCGATATCGGCCGGATCGTGACGCTGTCCTTCATCCAGGCCTATGCCAAGATGGTCACCGATCTCGGCCTGGTCCGGCCGGGCGACGCCGGCACCGCCCAGGCGGCGCCCGCCAAGACCTTCACTGCCCAGGCCCCGGTCGCGATGCGCACCACCCCGGCCGCGACGGGCAAGGTGATCCGCACGCTCCCGGTGGGCGCGATCGTCTATCCGACGGGCAACAAGAACGGCCTGTGGTGGGAAGTCGCTGACGAGAACGACAATGTCGGCTGGGTGCTGAACACCAAGCTGGCCCCGTCGAACTGACATTCCCCGAACGATAGAGAAAAAGGGCGGGCGCCACCGGCACCCGCCCTTTTTTTGCCCTGAAGGGGGACGGGCCCAGCGGAGTTGCAATCCGCCGGGCCCGACTGACCGCCGGAAAAGGGATTAATGAATCCGGCCGGTCAGCGACACGCCGATGACGCGCGGTTCGTTGAGCACCGCGGCCATATAGTTTTCGATCACGCCCTTGAGGTTCTTCTCGTTCGTGATGTTGCGGGCAAAGGCCGCGACTTCCCAGGCGCCGTTGCCACCCTGGTAGCCGATCTTCAGGCCGCCTTCGAAATTGCCCTTCGAGTAGAACTCGTTGGTCCGGTAGAGCACATAGTTGGTGTAGCCCTGGATGTTCCAGTCGGTCGAGATGAAGACCTTGCCGCTGTCGCTGACGGGGATGTCGTAGCGCGCGGTGGCGCTGAGGTTGTACTCCGGCGCGTTCGGCAGCGGGTTGCCGTCGATCTGCGCGAACACCGTCGGCGCACCGAAGACCGTGCGGGTGATGGTGGGATCGTTGACCGTGCAGACCACGGTGCCGGCCAGCGCGCAGACCTGGGCGTAGACGCGCTTGTCCTTGATCTCCGAGTGGAGCCAGCTGGCACCGAACGAGAGCGCGAGGTTGCGCACCGGGCGCACGTTCAGTTCGGCCTCGACGCCGTAAGCCTGGGCCTTGTCGGCATTGAACAACACGCCGTTGCCGTTCGAGTCGTTGCCGTTCAGCTGGATGTCGTCGACCGTGTAGTAGAAGCCGGTCAGGTTGAAGCGGACCTTGTTGTCGAACAGGCTCGACTTGATGCCGGCCTCCCACGACAGGATCGTCTCCGAATTGGCGGTGGTGAAGTCCGAGTTGAACACCGCCGAGCGGCCCTGGATGGTCGGGCCGCGGAAACCGCGCGCGACGCGGGCATAGAGGCTCAGCTCGTCGCTCGCCTCGTAGAGCGCGCTCACGTCCCAGCTCGGCTGCCGGTCCGACAGGCGGACATGGTAGCGGCCGCGATAGGTCACGGCGCCGGCCACGGTATCGGCGGTCTTCAGCAGATCGGTGGTCTTGGTGTCCTGGGTCACGCGCACGCCGCCGGTCAGGCGGAAGCGCGGCGTCACCTGATAGCTCGCCTGGCCGAACAGCGCCCAGCTGGTGTTCACGTCGTGCAGGCGCACCCAGTTGTTCGGGTTGCTGCCGACCACGTTCGGGCTCAGGAACCAGGCACGCTGGTAGAATTCGGTGATGTCGCGGCTGTCGAAGTACATGCCGCCGACCTGCCACTTGAAGGCACCGGTGCCGTTGCTGGCCAGGCGGACTTCCTGCGACCACTGGTCGAGACCGCGCAGGCGGCCCATCGACTGGCCGCAATCGCGGCACGTGCCCGTCGCCGGATTGTAGCCGAGCTGGCTGAAGCCGCCATCGGTGTCGCCGCGGCTATAGCCCGAACTCGTCTCGAACGCCGTGATCGAGGTCAACGTGACCGGGCCGAAATCGAAGCTGTTGTTCCACGACAGGCCGTAGGTGTCATAGTCCTGCGGGTTGTTCGCGGCCTCGTCATACTGGACCGTGGTGCGCGAGACGTTGCTGACGTCGTTCGAGCCCTTCTTGAGCCCATTGCGCAGGAACAGCGTCGAGGTGCCGTTATAGTTGCGCATGTGCGCCGAGAAGAGCGAGGTCCAGTCCTCGGTCGGCTTCACCAGCAGCTGGATGCGGGCGTCGCGCTCGTCGAAGCCGCCCATGGCGTTCTTCTTCGGGCGCTGGGTGCCGTCCGAGTTCGGGCCGGAATAGGTGTTGTCGACATAGTCGTCGCGGTGCTGGAACAGGCCCGAGACGCGGATCGCGACATTGTCCGCCAGCGGGCCGCCGATGCCGGCATCCAGGCTGATGCTGTTGTAGCTGCCATAGCTCAGCGTGCCGCGCGCATCGAGGCCGTCCAGCGTCGGGCGGACGGTGTCGAACTTGACGATGCCGGCCGTGGTGTTGCGGCCGAACAGCGAGCCCTGCGGGCCGCGCAGCACTTCGACGTGATCGAGGTCATAGACCGGGTTCGACTTGAGCACGACATGCTCGAGCACCACGTCGTCCTGGATGATCGACACGGGCTGCGAGGCGCCCAGGTAGAAGTCGATATTGCCCAGGCCGCGGATGTAGAAGCGCGGGAAGATGCGGCCGGTGGTCGTCTCGGCATAGAAGCTGGGGACCTTGCCCGACAGCGCGAGCAGCGTGTCGTCGCCGCTGGCGGTGAAGTCACGGGCATCCTGGCCGCCGATCACCGCGACCGACACCGGCGTGTTCTTCAGCGCTTCGGGACGGCGCTCGGCAGTGACCACGATCTCGGTCGTGGGCTCGTCGGCGGCCGGGGCGGCCGTGTCCTGCGCCTGCGCGGTACCGCCGATCGCGAGCGCGCCGAACGCCGCGCCCAGGAAAAGGGCAGTTCTGGTGATGCGGGTCTTCATGTGGTTCTTCCCTGCTGTGCGCCCGACGCGCAGCAACGAACACGACCCCGCATTCGCAGAATCGCGCCGCCGTCACGCCGGACATTATTGTTATCGAAGAGTGGCTCTCGCCCCCTGCAAGGCGCCGTTAGGATCCGATTGTGTACGAACTATGACAAGCACCCACAATTTCTCGCAAGTGCAGCATACGCATCCTGCAACCGTGAGCACCGCGCCTCAGCCCTCCGCCTGCGCCGCCTCGATCGCGGCGATGGCGTTGACATAGCGTTCCTCGCCCTGGCCCGAGACATGCGCCCAGCGCACGCCCCGCCGCTCGAGCTCGGCCTTGCTGAGGTCGTAGAATTTCTGCCGCAGCTCCCGGGTGCCGAACATTCGCGTGCCGTCGGCGCGCCAGGGCATGTCGATATCGAACAGCAGATAGAGGTCCGCCGTGCCCTGCCATTCGTCGAACCAGGGATCGCGCTCGCCGAACAGCATGTCCGCCCAGACCGCGGTCATCAGCGGATCGGTGTCGAGCACCAGCGGCCTGAGGCCCGCCGCGACCATGGTGCGCGCGCCCGCATCGTGCGTCTTGGCGATCTCCAGCAGGTCGCGCATCGTGAAGTCGATGCCACGCGCCTCGGCATATTCGCGGCCATATTCGTCCACCACCTCGCCGCCGAGATAGGCGGCGATGCGCGGCGCCAGGGTGGACTTGCCGGTGCTCTCCGGCCCGTGGAGACAGATGGTGCGCAGCTTCATTTCCGTGCCTTCAGCCAGTCGGCGAGCCCCCATAGCGAAAGCGCCAGGAACACCCCGTACAGCCCCGCCGTAAGCCACAATTCCTTTACGGCGAACAAAGGGATCGCGAGCAGATCGACGATGATCCACAGCACCCAGCTCTCCCAGTTGCGGCGGGACTGGAGGATCTGCGCGGCGATGCTGAGCACCGCGATGCCGCCGTCCCACCAGGGATAGGCCGCGTCGGTGAGCCGGTGCATCGCATAGCCCCAGGCGCCGATCACCGCGGCACAGGCCAGCGCCCCGGCCAAGCGCCCTCGCACGCCCATCGTCTCGACCACCACTTCGCCGCTCCCCGCCCGCGAGCGCGCCCAGTTCCACCAGCCATAGAGATTGACCACGAAGAAGAAGAGCTGGAGCAGCGCGTCGCTGTAGAGCTTCTCATGATGGAAGACCCAGGCGTAGAGCGAGACCATCGCCAGCGCGAAGGGATAGCTCCACATGCTGCGGCGAACGACCAGGAAGACGTTGATCAGGCCAAGCAGGCTGGCGGTCGTTTCGATCATCGCCACGGCCTAGCAACAAGCCCGGGCGCCCGTCGAGAGGGTTGCCCTTCCCCGCCCGGTCGTTAGGCTGCCCTCTTCAGATCGCGGGAGGAAAGCCCATGCGTCACGTCGCGGTGATCGGCTCCGGGCCGGCCGGCTATTACACGGCCGAAGCCTGCCAGAAGGTGTTCGGCGATCAGGTCCGGGTCGACATTATCGACCGGCTTCCCGTGCCCTTCGGGCTGATCCGCACCGGCGTCGCCCCCGATCACCAGTCGATCAAGGGCGTCTCGCGCCGCTACGAGGCGGTGGCGCTGACCGACAATGTCCGCTTCGTCGGCAACGTCACGCTGGGTCGGGACGTGTCGATCGACGAGTTGCGCACGCTTTACGACGCCGTGGTGCTCGCCACCGGCGCGCCGCACGATCGCAAGCTGGACATCCCCGGCGCCAACCTGCCCGGCGTGGTCGGCTCGGCGGCGTTCGTCGGCTGGTATAACGGCCATCCCGACTTCGCCGATCTCGATCCGCCGCTGGACGGGCCGGCGGTGGTGATCGGCAACGGCAATGTCGCGCTCGACGTCGCCCGCGTGCTCGCCAAGACGCAGGACGAGTTCGAGGGATCGGACATCGTCACGCATGCCCTTGGCGCGCTGCGGGGCGGCCATGTCGACACCATCACCATCCTCGGCCGTCGCGGCCCCCATCAGATCGCGATGACCCCCAAGGAGCTGGGCGAGCTGGGCGAGCTGCAGCGCGCCGCGCCGGTGGTCTCCCCCGCGGACCTGCCGCCGGCGGAGGACGATACCGTGCTCGATCCCGGCCAGCGCAAGTCGGTCGGGCATCTGCGCCGCTTCGCCCAGGGCATGCCTGACAAGCCGATCCGCATCGTCTTCGACTTCTTCGCCATGCCAGTGGCGATCGAAGGCGACGGCAAGGTCGAGCGCGTCATCGTCGAGCGCACCGCGCTGGGCCTGGACGGCAACGCCCATGGCACCGGCGAGACCTATGCCGTGCCGGCCGGCCTGGTGGTGAGCTGCATCGGCTATCGCACCCCGCCGATCGACGGCGTGCCCTATGACGACAAGGCGGGGCGATTCGCCAATCTCGACGGGCGGGTGCTTCCGGGCCTCTACGCGGTGGGCTGGGCGCGGCGCGGGCCGACGGGGACGATCGGCACCAACCGGCCCGACGGCTTCGCCATCGCCGAGAAGATCGCCGAGGATGTCGGGGACGGCTCGGGCAAGGCCGGCCGGCCGGGGCTCGACGCGCTGCTCGAAGGGCGCGGGGTGGAGCTGGTCACCTTCCGCGACTGGCAGAAGATCGACGCCGCCGAGATCGCCGCGGCCCGTATCGGCGCCCCGCGCGAGAAGTTCGTTTCGGTCGATGCGATGCTGGGAGCGCGGAAAAGCTGATTCAGTGGCTTGCGTGACTCCCATAGCGTGGTTATAGGCGCCCCCTCGCAGTCGGGGTTCGCCCCGAAGGCGCCGGTCGGGGAATAGCTCAGCCTGGTAGAGCACTGTGTTCGGGACGCAGGGGCCGGAGGTTCGAATCCTCTTTCCCCGACCATTTCATCCTCATGCAAATCGTCGATCCTACCCCTTCCGGGGGAGCGGGATATCCTCGCGGAGCGTCTTGACGCGCGGCGTCCCCCGACGCTGACGCCGGGGGATCACGGCCTTCAGAAGAAGCGCCCGTAGACGACCTGGATGACCTCTCCGGTCGTTATGTTGATCAGAAGCGCATCGGGCCCATAGCGCACCCATTCATAGCCGACCGGCGGAACGTCGAGGCCGAACAGCCAATAGTCCGTCAGCCAATAGTCCTGCGCCCAGAAGATGCCGGGCAGGATATCGCCATAGGCCCAGCGGCGATATTGGAAGCCCCGGGGCGGATGATACGGCCCGATATGATAGGTGCGATCGGCGTTGAAGTTGTGGTTGTAATAGGGTCGATCGAGCTGGCTCGGGCGCGCCTGGGTGCCCTGGGGACGTTCGAAACGCGGATAGGCCATGGGCGCGCGCTCCATTTCGGGCGCGGCCATTTGCCGCCCGCCACCCTGATGATGGGCCTGCGCCATCGCCGGCGACACGCCGAGCGTCAAACCTGCGCCCGCACAGGCAAGCGCCAAGGCAGAACAGAACAGATTCTTGCGCATAACGATCTCCGTCATTGACTCGATCGCCCGAAATATGGGGATGCCTTCCTCTCGGTGGCATGCGTAGGATTACGTAATTGACTCGGTTTGCCAGAATAGGCGATTCGTCTATCCTGCCCTTCGTTCGGCCAAACCGCGCGAGGAGTTGTTCCCCCGATGCTGCTGCCTCTCCTGCTCTCGCTCGCCCCGCCCGCGCAGGCGGCACCGCTGCGCGTGGGCACCTATAGCTATCCGCGCTATGATCGCCGGGTCGCGCTAGGGCCGATCGCGGCACTGGTCGGCAGGATCGCCGGGCGGCCGGCGGAAATCGTGCTGCTGCCGACACCGACCGCACTGGCTGAAGCGCTGTGCAAGGGCGAGGTGGATGTGGCGATGACCAATCTCGGCGCGTTCATCGAGGTGCGGGACTGCCCGGACATGCGGGCCGTCGCCGTGCTCGACACGCCGCCGCCGGTACTGGACCACTATCGCGGCGTATTGCTGGTGCGGCGCGAAACCGGCATCGACACGCTCGACGCACTGGGCAAGCGGGCTTCCGGCCTGCGCTATAGCGAAGTGCTGCCGGGATCGACCTCGGGCGGGCTGGTGCAGGCCGAAGCGCTGCGTTCGGCGGGCAGCGCCCCATCGGCCTTCGCCGCGCGCCGGATGGCAGGCACGCACGAGGCAGCGCTGGCCGACCTGATCGAGGGCCGCGCCGATGTCGCCGCGCTGACGGAGGATCCCTGGCGCAGGCTGCAGGCAAGCGACCCGGCAAAGGCCGCCACCCTGCGCCCGATCTGGCGCTCCGCCCCGCTCCCGCCCGGCCCGGTCGTGTGCCACGAAGGTCCCGCCACGCCCTGCGCGGAGATCCAGGCCGCATTGCTCGGCACCGAGGGAGGCGCGATCGCCGTCGCGCTTGCCGCCGGCTGGAGCGAGGCCGATGGCGCGACACGGTTCATGGCCTATGACCGGGCGCGCTACGAGGCGTTCAGGACACGCTGAGACATGGCTTGGGCAAGCGGCCGAGTGCTGCTAGGCGCCGCCCATGCTTTCCTTCCGCGACATCACCATCCGGCTCGGCGGCCGGGCAATCATCGAGGGCGCTTCCGCCGCGATCCCGCCGCGTGCCCGAGTCGGCTTCATCGGGCGCAACGGCGCCGGCAAGTCGACGCTGATGAAGGCGATCGCCGGGATGATCGAGACCGACACCGGCTCGGTCGAAATCCCGCGCAACGCCCGCTTCGGCTATCTCCGCCAGGACGCGCCCGGCGGCCAGACCAGCGCCTTCGACACGGTGTTGGAAGCCGATGTCGAGCGTGCCGCGCTGCTGCTGGAAGCGGAAACGCAGACCGATCCCGACCGGCTCGGCCATATCTATGAGCGGCTCGACCAGATCGACGCTTATGAAGCCCCGGCCCGCGCCGGGCGCATCCTGAAGGGCCTGGGCTTCGACGAGGCGATGCAGGCGCGGCCGATGGACAGCTTCTCGGGCGGCTGGCGGATGCGCGTGGCGCTGGCCTCGCTCCTCTTCCTCAACCCGGACATCCTGCTGCTCGACGAGCCCAGCAACCACCTCGACCTGGAAGCGGTGATGTGGCTCGAGGGATTCCTGCGCGCCTATCGCGGCACGATCCTGCTGATCAGCCATGAGCGCGACCTGCTCAACAATGTGGCGGACCATATCCTCCACCTCGATCGCGGCCAGACCACGCTCTATCCCGGCGGATATGACGCGTTCGAGCGGCAGCGGGCCGAGCGGCTGGCCCAGCAGGCGGCCGCGCGCGAGAAGCAGGTCGCCGAGCGCGAGAAGCTCCAGGCGTTCGTCGATCGCTGGCGGGCCAAGGCGAGCAAGGCCAAGCAGGCGCAGAGCCGAGTCAAGGCGCTGGAGCGGATGCAGCCGATCGCGGCGGTGGCCGAGGATCCGAGCATGCGCTTCGACTTCCCCAATCCGGTGGGCCTGCGCCCGCCGCTGCTGACGCTCGACCATGTCGCGGTGGGCTATGAGCCCGGCAAGCCGATCCTCTCGCGCCTGGGCCTCCGACTCGATCCCGACGACCGGATCGCGCTGCTCGGCCGCAACGGCAACGGCAAGACCACCCTCGCCCGGATGATCGCCGGCGAGCTGCCGGTGATGGAAGGCGAGATGACCACCGCCACCAAGCTGACGGTCGGCTATTTCACCCAGTACCAGGTCGAGGAGCTCGATCCCGACGCCACGCCGGTCGAGACGATGGGCCGGGTGATGAAGGGCGCGACGCCGGTGCAGGTGCGCTCGCAGCTTGGCCGGTTCGGCTTCTCGGGCGACAAGGCGCTGACCAAGGTCGGCAAGCTTTCGGGCGGCGAGCGGGCGCGGCTGGCGCTGGCGCTGGTGACGCACAATGCGCCGCATCTGCTGATCCTCGACGAGCCGACCAACCACCTCGACGTCGATACCCGCGAGGCGCTGGTTCAGGCGCTGGCCGAGTTCAAGGGCGCAGTGGTGCTGGTGAGCCACGACCGGCACATGCTCGAGCTGGTCGCGGACCGGCTGCTCCTCGTCGATGGCGGCACCGCCCGCGAGTTCGACGGGACGATCGAGGAATATGCCGCCTTCGTCGTCTCCGGCAAGGAGCCGGCCCCCGCCGCTGCCCCCGCCGCCGCGCCCGTGGACAAGAAGGAGGAGCGACGCGCCGCCGCCCAGGCGCGCGAAGCATCGGCGGGCCTGCGCAAGGCCGTGAAGGACGCCGAGGGCGAGATCGCCAAGGCGCAGCGGGCGCTGGCCGAGGTGGACGGCGCGCTCGCGGGGATCGCCTCGCCGGCGCTCAAGCCGCTTTCGATGGGCGAGCTGATGAAGCGGCGCGGCGAGGTGGAAGCGCGGCTGGAGGCGGCCGAGGCGGTATGGCTCCAGGCCAGCGAGGCGCTGGAAGCGGCCGGCTGAGCCCGTAGCTCCGGACACGGAAGCTTGCGCGGATGCAAGGATCCGACGGTTCGGAGAGCGCAATCACCGTCATCCCGATCATTGTGTCGGGATGACGGATGGGGAAGGAATTGGGCTACTTCCGCCCCGCCCATTTCGCATATGCCGCCAGTGCCTTGGCAGGCCCCGCATTGTACCAGCTATAGCCGTTGCGCCGCTCGGCGCTGAGTTCGTTGACGTCGGTGTGGATCGAGCGGTCGCGGTCGCCGAAGATCGGCTTGCCGGTCCGGATGTCGTAATAGCGCGACCAGATCGGGCCGGCACCCGGCCTGTCGACCAGCTTGCGGCCGTCCGGCCCCTTCTCGAAGGCGACGCCGTGGACGGCATGCGCCTCGAGCCAGGCGATGCCGTCGCGCACCGCGGCGTCGACCGACGGCGAAGGATCCGCCTGCCGCATCAGGAGGAGGAGCAGGTCCGCACTCTCGTCGGAGGACAGGGCGGCGGGTTCGAAGTTCCGGGCGCCCGCCGGGGCGAGGGTGAGCGCGTCGTGCTGCTGGCCCCAGATCGTCCGCTTGCCGTTAACGACCACCTGGGTCCGCAGGATCAGCGCGATCGCGCGGTTGCAGGCCGCCTTTGCCTGCGCCGCCAGCGCTTCGGGCACGAAGGCGTACTCGTCCCGGCGGCGGGCGACGTCCGCGAGCACCGTCACCACCGAGGAGAGCGCATCGTCGTTGAAGGTCAGCGCATCGTGATAACCGCCCTGGAGCGGATAGATTTGCGGCCAGCCGCCATTGGGGAATTGCGCGTCCAGCAGGTAGCGCACGCCCTTGAGGAAGGCCGCGCGATAGCCCTCGCCCGCCGCGCCCGGCGCCATCGCCTGGACGCGGGCGAGGAAGCGCAGCTCCGAAGTGGTGGCGTTGTTGTCGATCGTGCCGACATAGCTCCACGCCTCGTCGTCGCCGGTGCGGGCATTGGCCGGCAGATGCTCGATCGGGACATAATGCTGGCCCTTCACGCGGACCGGGCCGTCGCGATCGACATTCTTGCCCCAGCCGCCGGCGGGGGTCTGGAAGCTGACGATATTGTCGGCAACACGGCGCGCCTCGGGCGTGGCATAGAAGGCCGCGGCGAGATTGGCAGGCATGCCGCTGCCGCCGGACTTGCCGCTGGGCGGCGGCGGCGGGATCTCGGCCAGGCCCTGGCGCTCGGCGGCGAGCGTGGCCTTGTCCGCCGCCATCAGCGCGCGCGAGCGGGCGAGATAGGCGGTCCAGCCGGCCCGCTCGGCCCCGGGGAGCGCGGCGATGCGGGCATCGGTGAGCGGTTCGGCAGGCGTCATGTGGCCGATCACTTCGACGGCCGCATATGCCACCGGTGTCATCGCTGCAGCTGCGAACAGCGCGATCCTTGCGATACGAATCATGTCCCCTCCCGATTTTGGTATCGGGACGAGGATAGCGGGTTCTGCTGTTAGCGCTACTATTCCGTCATCCCGGCGAAGGCCGGGATCTCGTGCGGCTGCTGCCCTGCCCCTGCAGGGAAGGGAAGAGAAAAGCGGGCGAGGGATCACCCCTCGCCCGCCCCTCATGGCCCTGAACTGACGCGCCTACTCGTAGCGCAGGGCATGAACCGGATTGGTGCGCGCCACGCGGAAGGCATGGGCGCCGATGGTGAGCACCGCGATCGCCAGCGCGAGCAGGCTGGCGCCGATGAAGGGCACCGGCGTGAGCGCGATGCGCGCGTCGTACCCGTTGAGGAACTCCCGCATCAGCCACCAGGCCACTGGCCAGGCAATGATGTTGGCGATCACCACCGGGCGCGTGAACTGCCAGACGAGCAGCCGCGCGATATCGATCGTGCGCGCGCCCAGCACCTTGCGGATGCCGATCTCCTTGGTCCGCCGCTCCGCCGTGAAGGCGGCAAGGCCGAACAGGCCGAGGCAGCCGATCACCACCGCGAGAATGGCGAACATCCCGAACATCTGCGCCCGCGCATCGAGCCGACGATAGGCGCGGGCGATCACGTCGTCGGCCAGGATCGCGTCGAACGCGACATCGGGCGCGTAACGGCGCCAGACCTGCTCGATCCCGTCGCGCACCGGGCGGGGGTCGCCATGGAAGCGGGCGACCAGCCAGCCGACATTGTGCCTGTCGAGCAGGAACATGGTCGGCTCGATCGCGGTGCGCACGGTGCGGAAGCGCGTATCGGCAACGACACCGATGATGGTGACGTTCATCAGGCCACCATATTCGTCCTTCACGCCGTAGCGGATCGTCTTGCCGACGGCTTCCTGCGCGGTCTTGAAGCCGAGGCGCTTCGCGCCGGACTCATTGACCACGATATGGCCGCCACGCGCGACCAGCGCCCGCTCGGCCACCGGATCTTCGACAATCGGCGTGGTCATGTCGTCCGCCGGGCGGTTCTCGTCGAACAGGCGGCCGGCCAGCAGGCGAATGCCCATGGTGGGAAAGAAGCCCGCATCGACGCCGTAGATGCTGATATCGACCGGATCGGCGCGCCCAGGCACCACCACCGAGGTGGAGGAAGTGCTGCCGGTGACGACGCCGATCATGGTACGGCCCACGGCTTCGACGCCGGGCACCTGCGCGATGGCACGGGTGAGCGCATCGGCCTGATCGCCGATCGCCCTGGAGCCGATGCCCTGGAGCTGGATCAGCCCGGCGCGCTTGTAGCCGGGATCGAGCGAGCGGGCATAGACATTCTGCCCATAGACCACCGCGGTGCAGATGATCAGACCGATCGACACCGCGAACTGGATCACCACCAGTGCGCTGCGCAGCCGCCCCGAACCCTCGGCCTCCGCCGCCGACTTGTTCGCCTTGAGCACGCGGGCAGGCTGGAAGCGCGACAAATAGAAGGCCGGATAGAGACCGCCCGCCGCGCCGACGAGGAGCACCAGGCCGATCATCGGCAGGATCAGCCCGTCATGGCCGAAATAGCGCAGCTTCAGATCGGCATCGAGGAAGCTGCCGAACCAGGGCAGCACGATCTCCACCACCGCCAGCGCGAGCAGCATCGCGATGGTGGCGAGCAGCACCGATTCGCCGACGAACTGGATCATCAGCTGGCGGCGCGTGGCACCGAGCACCTTGCGCAGCGCGACCTCGCGCGCCCGCTGGCTGGCCCGGGCCGTCGCCAGGTTGGTGAAATTGATGCAGGCCATGGCGAGGATCAGCAACGCGATGATGCCGAAGGTGGCGATCGTCTGCACGTCGTTGCCCGGCGTCATCCCCGAGCCGTTGGCACGGCCGAGATGCACCTCCGGCACCGCGACCAGCTTGTAGGTGCGCTCGTCCCCCGCATTGGTGCGCTTGCCGTTGAACGTCTCGTCCGGGATGTTGCGCTTCTTCCAGGCGTCCATCTGGCGGTTGAGCGCGGCGACGTCGGTGCCGGGGCGCAGCTTCACATAGACATAGCCCGAGGTCCAACCCCAGCTGGTGAGAAAGCCGTTATTGTCCGCGAACAGGCTGGGAAAATCGACGCGGGCGAGCATCCGCGCGGACATGTGCGAATTCCTGGGCAGGTCCCTGAACACGCCGGTGATGCGGTAATCCGCCTTCTTGCCCGAGACGACCAGCGTGATCGTGCGGCCGACGACATTGGTCGTGCCGAAGATCTTCTCTGCCTCCTCCTCGCTCACCACTACCGTGCCCGGGCGCGAGAGCGCGCGCTTGTCGCCCTGCGCCATCGGCAACGCGATCGTGTCGAGAAAGGCACTGTCGACCAGGCGGCCATCCTGGACCTGGGTCGCCTGCCCGTCCTTGATCAGGGTAAGCTGCGGCCCGCCGGTATAGGTGGCGCTCTCGATCTGCGGGAAGTCCTTGAGCAGCGCCGCCTTGGTCACATAGGGCGCGCCCTGGTTGTCGAAGGCGCTGTCGCTGTTGTTGCTCTTGTAATAGACTTGGAACTGATAGGTGCGGTTCGCATCGGGCAGCCACTGGTCGTAGCTGCGCTCATACTGGACGTAGAGCAGGATCAGCAGGCAGGCCGCCAGGCCGATCGCCAGGCCGAACAGGTTGATGAAGGCATAGGTGCGGTTCTTCGCGAGCGCGCGCAGGCCGACCGTCAGGTAATTGCGCCACATGGGCTTCTTCCTTCTTCTCCTCTTCCCGTTGGCGGGGAGAGGGAGTTGACGATCAGGCCGCGCGGCGGCGTTCCTGGAGGACGCGGCCGTCGAGCATGTTGACGATGCGGCCGGCATAATCGGCATGGGCCGGCGAGTGCGTGACCATCACGATCGTCGAGCCCTCGGCGTTCAACGTCTGCAGCATGTGCATCACTTCCTCGCCATGCTGGGTGTCGAGATTGCCGGTCGGCTCGTCGGCCAGGATCAGCTTCGGGCTGGCGACGAGCGCGCGGGCGACGGCAACGCGCTGCTGCTGGCCGCCCGAGAGCTGGCTGGGCCGATGCTTGGCGCGATGAGCGATGCCGGTGCGATCCATCACTTCCTCCACCCGGCGCTTGCGCTCGGCGGCGGGAACCTTGTGATAGAGCAGCGCCAGCTCGATATTGTCGCGGACGCTGAGCTCGTCGACCAGGTTGAAGCTCTGGAAGATGAAGCCGATATTTTCCTTGCGGACATCGGCGAGCCGGCTTTCGCTGAGGCCGGCGACTTCCTGGCCGTTGAACAGGTAGCTGCCCGAGGACGGGCTATCGAGCATCCCGATCATGTTGAGCAGAGTCGACTTGCCGCAGCCCGAAGGCCCCATGATCGCGACGAACTCGCCCTGGGCGATGTCGAGGCCGATCGCATCAAGTGCGGTCGTCTGCACCGTGTCGGTGCGGTAGACCTTGGAGAGTTCGCGCATCTGCAGCATCGGATTCCCTTTCTTTTCGGTCATTTGGTCAGGTCCAGGCGCGTCTTGTCGGTAAGGCCGGTATAGGGCGAGGTGATCACCTTCTCGCCGGGCTCGAGCCCTTCGAGCACTTCGACGAAATCGGTGTTGCGGCGGCCGAGGCGGACGTTGCGCTTCTCCGCCGAGCCGCCGCCGGGCGCGACGACGAACACCCAGGCGCCGCCGGTATCGTTGTAGAAGGCGCCGTTGGGGATCAGCAGCGCGGGCGCGGAATCGCCAAGGGTCAGCCGCGCCTGCATCGTCTGGCCGCGCTGGAGCTGGGGCGGCTCGCCGCCGGTGAACTGCAGGTCGACCTGGAACTGGCCGTTCTGCACCTGCGGATAGATCTTGGTGACCTTGGCCGCATAGCGCTTGCCGCCCCAGTCGAGCGCGGCCTGCTGGCCCAGCTGGACACGGCCGAGATAGAATTCGTCGACGCCGGCGATCAGCTTGTTGCGGCCGGGACTGTCGATCTGGCCGACGCGCTCGCCGCGGGAGAGCGACTGGCCGACCTGGACCGAGAAGCCGGAAAGCTGGCCAGCGACCGGCGCGCGCAGCTGCAGCGCGTCGAGATTGGCGCGGGCGATGGCGAGGCCGGATTGCATCGACTTGGCCGCCGCCTGCTGCTGCGAGAGCTGGCTGCCCTGCAGGCGCGCATCCGTCGCCTGGCTGCGCTTCAGCGCGGCAAGGTTGCGCTGGCTGAGCGCATAGTCCGCCTCGGTATCGGCGAACTGCTTGCCCGAGACGAAGCCGCGCTGGGCGAGCGGCTTCTCGCGCTCATATTGGCGGCGGGCCTTGTCATGGACGGTCTCGGCCGCGAGCACGGCGCGTTCGTTGGTGAGGCGCGTCTGCGCCAGTGCCAGCTCCTGGCTGCGCATGTTGTTGATCTGCTGCTCCACCTCGGTCTGGCGCGCCAGCGTGGAGAGCTGGAGCTCGGCGTTGGACAGCAGTGCGATCGGCTGGCCGGCGGCGACGGTGGCGCCGTCCTCCACCAGCATCTTCTCGACCCGGCCGCCCTCCACCGCGTCGATATAGACAGTGAGAAGCGGCGTGACCCGGGCGCGCAGCGGCATGAAATCGTCGAAGGTGCCGCGCGTGACGCTGGAGATGGTCACCCGGTCGGCGCCGACCGTCTGGCTCGCGCCCGAGGGGGCGAACCACCAGAAGCCGAGCGCGGCGAACAGCACCGCCGCACCGCCCAGCGCGATCTTCACTCGGGTGGAGAGCCCGCGCGTTTCGACGACCTGATCCATCCCGCTACCCGAGACCGGACCGTCCGTCTTCTCCCTCTGCATCCGCAAGATCGTCATGCCCCCATTCCCAGCAACAGCCGTGCCAGCCGGCCTTCCCTGTGTCCGCGCATCACACCGCGCTCGCGCAACTGTTCGATTTCGGACAGGTACGTCCGGAATCGAACGCTATCCGAAACGAAATCGGCCCGAGATCGAGCACCGCATGGGTGGCCTTCGCCTCGACCCGGAGATCGAGCCCGAAGCGGCCATGCGGCAGGACACAGAGGAGAATCGTCAGCGCGACGAGTGCCGCGAGCGCCCTTCCCCCGATGTTCCCCGCTCCGATGCGCTGCACGATTTCCTCCTCCGGCACCTGCGCCGTTCATCGGAGTGTCAGCATGACCCGTGCCAATTGCGCGCCCAGGGGGGACCAGGGCTTGGCACGTAAATTGATTGTCCGGTTCCGCACACTAGCTGTACGGGAGCGGGCAGAATGAGCGATCCGGAATTCGAATTCTGCGTCGTGATCGACGACGACGAGGACATATTGATGGCCTCGCGGCTGCTCCTGCGGCGGCTGTTCCGCGACGTCGAGGCCGTGCGCGCGCCCGAGGAGGCACTCCCGCTGATCCAGGCGCGCACGCCCGACGTGGTGCTGCTCGACGCCAATTTCGCGCGCGGCGCCACCGATGCGGCCGAGGGCTTGGCCTGGCTCGACAGGCTGCTGGCGCTCGATCCCGAGATGGTGGTGGTGATGATCACCGCGCATGGCGGCGTGCAGGTGGCGGTCTCCGCGATGAAGCGCGGGGCGACCGACTTCGTCTCCAAGCCCTGGTCGAACGAGAAATTGCTGGCGACGGTGCGGACCGCCGCGTCGCTCCGCCGCTCGCGCAGGGCAGCGGGCGGCAAGGCCGCGGCAGCGCCCACCCCCGTGGCCGGAGCGTCGCCCCTGCTCGGCGAATCACCCGCCATGGCGCGCGTCCACTCGCTGATCGCCCGCGCGGCGCCGACCGATGCGAACGTCCTGGTGCTCGGCGAGAACGGCACCGGCAAGGAACTGGTGGCGCGCGAGCTGCACCGCCAGTCGCTCCGGGCGGACCAGGGGATGCTGACGGTCGACCTCGGCGCGATCAGCGAGGACCTGATCGACAGCGAGCTGTTCGGCCATGTGAAGGGCGCCTTCACCGATGCCCGCACCGACCGGGTGGGCCGCATCCAGGCGGCGCATGGCGGCACGCTGTTCCTCGACGAGATCGGCAACCTGCCGCTGCGGCTCCAGCCCAAATTGCTCACCGTGCTCGAGCAGCGCCAGGTGACGCCGGTGGGCGCGAACGCGCCGGTGCCGGTCGACATCCGCGTGATCGCCGCGACCAACCTGCCGCCAGAGAAGCTGCGCGACGAGAGCCATTTCCGCCAGGACCTGCTCTTCCGCCTCAACACGGTGGAGATCGACCTGCCGCCGCTCCGCGCGCGCCGCGAGGATGTGCCACCGCTGATCACCCATTATCTCCAGCATTATGCGAAGCGCTACGGCCGGCCGGTGCCGGTGCTGAGCCCGGCGGCGCGGATGGCGCTGCTCGAGCATGACTGGCCGGGCAATGTCCGCGCGCTGCGCCACGCCCTGGAGCGCGCGGTGATCCTGGCGCGCGAGGAAGCGCTGGAGCCGGAGGATTTCGCGCTGGTCCGCGCGATGCCGCGCTTCCCCAGCGCGGTGCCCCCCTCGCCGCCTCAGCACCAGCCGAGCGACGACCTCAATCTGGAGCGCATGGAGCGCCGGATCGTCGAGGAGGCGCTGAAGAAGCACGGCTACAACATCTCGCTCTCCGCCGCCGAGCTCGGCCTCTCGCGCGCGGCGCTCTATCGCAGGATGGAGAAGCATGGGCTTTGACCGGCGCTTCACGCTCGGCCTGGCCGCCTGGATCGCGGCGCTGGGCGGGGCGCTGGCCGCCACTGCCCTGGCGCTCTTCACCCCGGGACTGGGCGCGGCGCGGATCGTCGCGCTGCTGCTCGTCCTGGGCGCGATCTGGGGGCTGTGGCGCCACGTCTCGCGCACCAATGTCGATGTCACGCGCTTCGTCGAGGCGCTGCGCTTCGACGATACCGCCGCGCGCTTCGGCGGCAATCGCGGCGCCGGGTTCGAGGCGCTCGGCACCGCGCTCGACGACGCGATGGACCGGCTGCGGGCGCGCCAGCTGGCGACGGCGGCCGAGATGCGCTTCCTGGAAGCGCTGGTCGACGACATGCCGGTGGCATTGCTCACCATCGACGACGACGGCCAGGTCGCCCCCGCCAACAAGGCGGCGCGGCGGCTGTTCCGGGAAGCGCCGGGCGCACGGGCCGAGGATTATGCCGTCTATGGCGCGACACTCGCCAAGCGGCTGGCGGGCGGCGCCGCGGCCGAGGAGATATTGCTGCTGGCGATCGAGGGGCGGACGCAGCGCGCGCTGGTCCGTTCGGGAACGCTCGAGCGGCTCGGGCGCAGCATCCGGGTCGTGACCGTTCAGCCGATCCAGGGCACGCTCGACGCGATCGAAATGGCGGCGCAGACCGACCTGGTGCGCGTGCTGACTCACGAGATCCTCAACTCGCTGACCCCAGTGACGTCGCTCGCCGCCACCGCGGCGGACCTGCTCGATGATCCCGATCTGGTAGCCAATCCCCGGATCGGCGATGCCCGCGCGGCGGTGTCGACGCTCGCCCGGCGCGCGCATGGGCTCGGCCATTTCATCGAGGCCTATCGCGCGGTGGCGCACACACCGGAAATCCAGCGCCAGGCCTTTGCCGCCCAGCCCTGGGCAGAGGAGCTGGGCCGCATCTTCGCCGCACGCGAGCCGGAAGTGCCGCTCGATATCCATGTGGCCTCGGCCCGGCTGGCGATCGACGCCGATCCCGACCTGCTCGCCCAGGTGCTGATCAACCTGCTTCAGAACGCCGCCCAGGCAATGGCCGGCCAGGATCGCCCGCCCCGGCTGGCGCTACGCCTGTTCCCGAACCGCGAGGCGCTGGTGATCGAAGTGGAGGACAATGGGCCCGGCGTGCCCGAAGGGCTGCGCCAGGACGTGTTCCTGCCCTTCTTCACCACGCGCGCGACCGGCACCGGCGTGGGGCTCAACCTCGCGCGGCAGATCGTGGTGGCGCATGGCGGGAGCATCGAGATCGCCGATGCCCCGGGCGGCGGGGCGCTGTTCCGGATTTTGCTTTAGGGCCGATCAATCCCCCCTTCCCGAAGCGGAAAGGGAATGTCGATCCGCCCCCACGCGCCCCGCTTGGCCGGAGCACCTGGCGGTGCCCCGGCGGTCGGGTCACCGGAGCAACCAGGCCCAGGCTTCGCCGATCTCGTCGTCGATATCGGTACCGACCCGCCGGAAACCGAGCCTGGTGAGAATGCGCGTCGATGCATTCTCCTCCGGCAGGGTCTTCGCATAGAGCTCGATCCCGGGTGCGTGATGCCGCGCGATCTCCACCAGCCTCCGGGCGGTTCGGGTGGCCACGCCCGTGCGCTGGCGATCGGCCAGGGTGAAGTACGCGATCTCGACGCGATTGTCCGCGGGAGCGCCGACAAAGGCGCCGCCGCCGACGGCCGTGCCGGACATCACGGCAATATATCCGATCCAGGGCGGATCGAAGCCCAGCCGGTCGTACATCGCGGCGGTGGCCGCGCATGCCTGGTCGATTTCGCTGGGCCGCGCGCACAGGGACGCGATGGTGCCGTCCCGCTCGCAGGCAACGAGCGTGAACTTGTCGTCTGACATTTCTTGATCTCACATGCCAAAAATGCCCGCCGCTCCTGGCGGCAAAGCGGATCCGGGTTCAGGCGGGAACAGAAGCTCCCGGGCCTTGGGCAATGGCAGGCAGAGGCAAATCCAATCGATGAGCGCCTAGGGTAGCGAGCGCAGGGAACCCGCGCAACGGCGACGATGCGAACTGCCCAGCCGCGCCGCCGCCACGGATGCTCCGCGCCCCCTTGAGCGTGGTCTTCGTTCGATTATGCTCTGTGAGCAAAGGGGGGCCTTACAATGAAATACGCCAGTTTCTTGGCATCGACCATGTTTGTTCTGGCCGCGCCGCCGACGGCGGCGGCGCAGAATCGGACGGTCGCCGCGCCCACACGCACCGAGCAACTGCAAGTAATGGCCGACTTCTTCGTGCCGCGCGCGATGCAATTCGCAATCGGTCGCGAAATGTGCGACACCGCATTCCGCACCAGCCTGATGGCCGATCCGGCGCTGCCCGAGGTCGAACAAAGGCTGCCCGGTATCATCGACCGCATGATCAAGGCATCATCTGCGCAGTGCGATGCCGAAATGTTGAAAGTCCTGGAGGCGCGACAGGATCAGGTGCGCAGCGACCTCGCCGCGCAGATTCCACCGGCGGATCTCCCTCGGCTCGCTCGCATGTTTGCCCCGTCCGTTCAGGAGGCGCGCGATTTCCGGGTCGAGGTGCGCCCCGGCGACACGATGTTGCAGATCATCAGCCGGGTCGGGGCGATGCCCGAACAGGAGCAGCGCCTGCGCACTGCGCAACTCGCCTTCGCCCGCACCCCCGGCGGCGCGGCGCTGTTGAACAAAGTCTTCGCCTATCAGAGCACGATCCGCCCGCTGCTCGAACAGGACCAGAAAGCCTTCCTCAAGATCGCTGCCGATGGCTACAAGGCCGCACATCGCGAAGCCAACCTCTACGCGCAGCAGAAAGGCCTGAGCGAGCTATACGCGGATGCGCCGATCCCGCCGCTCCCGTCGACCGTGGAGAATGCCACCCAGCCGGCCGTCAAGCTGCCGGGGTCTTTGCTCTACGTCTATTCGTTCCTCGACGTGCGCGAGAACGAATTCACTCCGAAGATGCTCGATCAGTTTGACGCCGCCTTGATCGCGCGCCTCGACGCCTTGAAGGTCTCCAGCAAGATTTTGCACTACAACAAGGCCAAGCAGGACGAGGGCGAGTTCGTTGCGAACAACACGTCGTTCGGCGCCGATTCCAGGATGATACCGGTAGGGCGGACGATCGACCGCAACTTGGCCGACGAGCGCGCCGCCCGAGCGCGCTATCGGTTGATCATCTTCCCCGCCAATTTCCAATCCTCCGGCGCGTGGCGCTTCTACGAGGTCCGTTTCATCATGATGGATACGGAGAACAACAGGCGGGTGTTTGAATACATCTACAACGGCAGCCACATGGTCATTCTCAAGAATAGCGAGAATTCCAACGCGCGTTCAAAGAAAATTTTAGACGCAGCCTTTGCAGATCTTCAAAATAAAGGCTTTCTATAGTCGGTCAATAATGGCGAATGGAGCATGAAATCTCGCACCGATGAAGCACGGAAGGATCTACGCACCTATTCTCCTGCACGCGCGCCATGATGCCCAAGAGTTCTTGTAGACACAGCGATCTAGACTCGCCTCGCAGCCGCGAACCGGCGGCTTAGGATAACAAAGTCGCCTCTTCAAATGCCTCCAAGAGACCTCCAGAGCCTGCCGCTCGTTCAGGTGCGCGTCTTGCGCAGTGCCCGGATCGGGTCGCACGCGCACCGAGGATCTCGGCAACCCGATCCGACTATCTGCGCCAAGAAAGCGCTGGTCAGATATTTGCAGGCGAAGGCCTTGCGCGCAGTTCAAACTTGGCAGGCTGCCACAAGTTTCTGCGAACTATGAGCCAAACGGTGACGGATATCGCAACGAGGCTGACGACGAGGGTGACGATTGAACCTTCCGGTCCGAACGCGCCGCCGGTCAACAAGTCTGACCCTCGGAGAGTTGTTGCCATCATGGCGTTTGGTGACTCCAGGCCCGACACGTCGCTGCCGAAGACGAAACCAAGTGCAAAGTTCCAACCCATATGACTCCCGGCCACCACCCAGAGGCTTTGCGTCAGAACATATATCAGCGCCAGAAACACACCCATTTCGACGGTCAGAAACGTCATGGCCAATGGGGTAGCACCAGGGTTTCCGATGTGGGCCAGCCCGAAAAGGCTTGCGGAAATCAGGACCGCCACAAAAGTTCCCGACACATGCTGAAGGATTCGAAACAGGATAACGCGAAAGACCAGCTCTTCCAGCGTCCCGACGACGCCGGGTTTCAATATGGCCATCACAATATCGGATGCGCCGGTTCCGGCACGAAACTCGGCGATCCCCAATCCATACATCGCCACATAGGCCGAAACGATCAGGCCAAGGCCAATCGCAAGACCTAAAAGGAACGAGGTCGCCGCTCCACGGATGGCCGTCTCGGTCACGTTCCGGCTCTCCAACTTGGAAGCCAGAAAGGAATAGGCCGCGATCATGGCAATCGCTTGAAGAAGATTGCGAACCGTAACGATTGATTCGTATGCCGGAGACGATGCGGCCGGAACGAGCGGCAACGAAACTAGCTTGGTGAGGACAACCACCAGCATCAAGGCGCCCAGATAGGCAATCAGCCTCACCGGCCATAGATTCGTCAGGAACGCAATCTTCGAGCGGGCTACGATTTGCTCCGGTGCTGCGACGATGTCCGGTTTATTGATTGATTGTCGGTCCATGTGAGCTCGCGATACCAGCGGAATTGCATTGCTGTGTTGCTACGGTAATGCACTAGTTGTCAACCGGCCATTCTGGGATACTTTGTGGCTAGCCCTCGAAAACTGCCAAGAAGGCAACATGCTTATGTCAGCCTGCCTCGGTTGCGACCTCGGAAGCGGACAGTCGGCTCTCCAACCAATAGCGGTCGTTTGGGCGCGATCTGAACGAATATCGGCTTTCGGGATCGCACCCGCCCGGGCAGAACGACTGCCATTGGGGCGCATACCCGCCGTGCCCGCATGCCATCGGAATGGCGGCTAACCACCCACCGGCAGCCCCTCCCAACCCCGCCAACCAACCCTTACCGCGCCGCCACGAACCCCGGCGCCTCGGGCGGCACCGATGCCCCGCGCCAGCGCTCGACCACGCCCACTGCGATCTTGCCGTCGGGGTGCTGCACGCGCTGGATCAGCACCGCGGCCTGCTGGCTGGTGCTCCCGATCGTCGCACGGGTGCGGACCCAGAAAGTGCCCGATCGGAAGCTGGTGCCCCAGGGCAGCGAGAGGTTCAGGTCGCTCAGATCCTTGAGCATGAGCTTGCCGTTGCGCTTGCGGATCTCGGCCAGCCGCTGCGCCGCCAGCGGATCGCGGAAGAGGATGCGCAGCATCTCGGGATCGGCAGCGTTGAGGTTGATCGTCGTGGTGCCGGGCAAGGCCGTCACCAGCCGCTCCAGCCGCGCGGTCGCCTCGGGATCCAGGCCGGCCAGGCGCAGCGGGCGAATGTCGGTGATCGGGCCGTAGAGGCGGACATAGGTGATCGCCTTCACCACATCGTCCTGCGAAAGCCCGACATCCTTGGCGATCGTCTGGAACAGCACGATCGCGCCGGCATCGCCCACGCGCAGGGCATTCAAGTTGAAACGGCCCTCGGCATCCGCGATCGCAAGATCGAAGCTGCCGCCCTCGATCGGCGCGCCGCTCTCCGACAGTCGCGCCCAGGGCTCGGTGAGATTGTCCTCATTGGGGGCGACGACCATGTCGCGGCGCAGCGCCACCACGGCGGAGAGCTCGCCGCCGCGCACCACCGCCAGCGCACGCGCCGCCTCGCGCGTGCGCAGCGCCCGATCGAGCGCCAATTCCTCGCGATTGATTAGCAATAGCACAAGTCCGGACGCGATCGCGACGAACATCAGCACGTTGACGAGGATCATCCCCGCCTCGCCTTCGCGCGCCTGCTTCATTGCTTCGGATACTCCGCCTGATCGGGCAGCGTGACCACGCGGCGCAGCGCCCCGGGCGCTCCGCCGGGCCCGATCGCCTGCAGCTCGATCGCGATGGCGCGCGGCCATTTGTCCTTGTCCTCGTCGCGCAGCGGCCAGCGATCCGCCCAGGCCGCGCCGTCGAAGAAACGCCAGCGGACATCGGCGACGCCGCCGACCACGGTCTGTAGCATCGCGCCCGATCCGCGCACCAGATTGCCGTTGGCCACCGAATATTGCAGCGGCACCGCCGGCCCGCCAAGGCCGGGCGCGGCGCGGGTGAAGTTCAGCTTCTCGCCACCGCCCGAGACGCGGCCGAACGCGATCTGGTCGATATCGCTCGACACCACGAACATCGCGCGCTGGAGATCGGCGAGGCGATCGAGCCGTTTCTCGGTGCGCCCCTGCACCTTGATGATGCCGTCGACCAGCGCGACGCCGGCCACGGCGATCAGCGCGAACAGGCCGAGCGAGATCATCAGCTCGATCAGCGTGAAGCCCTGTTCGGCTTCTCCTTCGTTCTGACGGCAGGCAACCGGGCGAAGCACTTCGGCCTCAGGAACCCGAGCTCGACGCCACCGGCGTGTAGCCGGTCTCGCCGGCGACGACGATCGCGAAGTCGCGGGCGACCGAGCCGTCGGTGCGGAAGCGGACCGGGCCGGTGACGCCGTGGAAGCCCTTGGCGTTCATCAGCCCCTCCATGCCCAGCCGGTTGTCGGCACGCAGCGTGTTGGCGATGCCGGCCGCATCATAGGCGAGCGCGGCGATCGTGCCCGGCTCGCCGCCGTTGCGGGCCTGGAAAGCGGCGGCGAAGGTGCCGAAGGCGCCCGGATCGGGGCTGGCGAACCAGGCCCCGTCCAGCGCCGCGAGCGCCTGGGGCCGATTGTCGAGCGCCTGGAAGGTGCCGAGCAGCTGGACGCCGGTGTCCTTGAGCGCCCGCGCCGCGGCCAGCACCGCCTCGCCGCTGCCGGGCAGCAGCACGGCGTCGGGCACCTCGCCCGGCGCGGGGAGCGGCTGGCCGGGCTTCACCTGGAGGACATGGACGGCGATGCCGAGTTCCCCCTCGCTCTTGCCCGCGGCGAGCGCGGCGGCGGCGCTCCAGGGCGAGCCGTCGTCGATCATCGTGACGGTCTTCACGCCGCGGGTGCGGGCATAGCGCAGGATCGCGGTGGTCACCTGGCCGGCGGTGATGCCGAAGATCCAGGTGCCCGGCGCCCGCAGCACGGAATCGTTGCTGAACGCGATCACCGGCACGCGGCCGGCGACGGTGCTGGAGACGGCGGGCACTTCCTCCGCCGAGAGCGGACCCAGGATCAGCGCCGGCTTGAGCTTGAGCGCCTGTGCGGCGGCACCGGCGGCGCCGGTCGCGGTGCCGCCCGTGTCGAAGCTCTGCACATAGGCGCTGTTTTCCGCGAGCAACGCCGCCTGGCGCATGCTAAGGCCCAGCCGCGCTCGCGGGCCCGTGAGCGGCAGCAGCAGGGCGATCGGGCGCTTGTCCTTCTTGTCCGCCGCGAACACTTGCGAGGGAAGCACGACCGATGCCGCTGACGCGACCAGGCCTGATTGCAGCGACTTCAGCAGGGTCCGTCGATCCATTGCCGACTCTGGGAGAGGGAAGCGGGGCACGGCGGTCTATTATCCTCTTCGCCCTGATCGGCATAGGGGCGTATCTGCTCGCGCTGCTCGTGACGATGCCGGCGAGCCTGATCTTCCGGAACACCGCCTGGCGCACCGGCGTGGCGGGCACGGTGTGGAACGGCGAGGTCGGCATCGCCGGCGGCGCGACCTTCGCCTGGCACATGGCGCCGCTGCGCTCGCTGACCAGCCTGGCCTTCGCCGCCGACTGGAAGGCGACGGGACCGGACACCGATCTGGGCGGGCAGATGCTCCAGCATCTCGGCGGGCGGACGGTGCTCGACCATGTGAGCGGCTCGGCCGATGCGAGCCTGTTCCGCGCGCTCCAGCCCAATCTGCCCTTCACCTGCAACCTGGCCCTGCAGATCGAGATGCGGCGCATCGCCTCGGGCGGCGGCGCGCGCATGGCGGACGGCAAGGTCACCACCGATCCGGGCAGCTGCCGTGCGAAAAATGGCGGTGGGCCCGTGGCGGTGCCGGCGCTGCTGATCACGGCCGAGCATGTCGGCGACCGCACGACGATCCGCGTAGCGCCCTCGGCCCAGCGGCTGAAGACGCTGATGACCGCCATGTTGTCCGAGGACGGCGCCCTCGACATCGCGATGACGCCGGAGGGTGCGGCGATCCTGCCGTTCGTCGGGCTGCCGGGCGGGGCGCGGGTGCAGGGGCAGATGTGACGGCGTCGCCGTCATCCCGGCGGAAGCCGGGATCTCGTGCCGCAAGCGCCTCCGCCTGAGATCCTGCGCCGGATCAGGTCCGGGTCGCCGGATTTGGTCAGAGCCCCACCAGATTGTTCAGGTTGATGATCGGCAGCAGGATCGCCAGCACCATCATCAGCACCAGCCCGCCCATCACCAGCAGCACCAGCGGCTCGACCAGCGCGACCAAAGTGCCGACGATCGCGTCCAGCTCGCGCTGCAGCTCGTGCGAGGCGCGGTCGAGCGCCGGCGCCAGCCTTCCCGAGCTTTCCCCGGAGGCGACGATCGCGACGAGCATCGAGGGGAAGACTCCCGCCTCGTTCATCGCGGCGCGCAGGCTGATGCCTTCGCGGACCCGTGCCGCGACGCCGAGCGCCTTTTCGCGCACCCAGCGATTGGGGGTGACCGCCGCCGCGGCATGCAGCGCGTCGACCAGCGGGACGGCGCTGCCGACCAGCGTGGCGAGGCTGCCGGCGAAGCGGGCGGCGCTGAGCTGGCGGCTGAAGCGGCGGAACGGGCGCTTCTCGGAGAAGAAGCGATCGATGCGCAGCCGGTTGGCGGGCACACGGGCCCAGCGCAGGAAGAGCAGCCCGGCCACGGCAATTCCGAGCAGCAGGTACAGACCGAAATTCTGGAGGAACCAGCTCACCGCGATCAGCGCCTTGGTGAGGAACGGCAGGTCGGCCCCGCGCGAGACGAACACCTTCACGATGTCCGGCACGATATAGACGAGCAGCAGCGCCATCATGCCGATCGACACCAGCGCGAGCAGCGCGGGATACATCAGGGCAAGCTGGAGCTTCTGGCCATTGGCCTGGCGGTTCTCGACGAATTCGGCGAGGTGATTGAGCACGTCAGGCAGCTTGCCCGATGCTTCGCCCGCCGCGACCGAGGCGCGGTAGAATTCGGGAAAGGCCGCGGGATGCTGCGCCAGCGCGGCGGCGAAGCTGCGCCCGTCGAGGATCGCGGCACGCACGTCGAGCAGGAGCGAGCTGGTCGGGGCGTGCTCGGACTGGGTGGCGACCAGGCGCAGCGCTTCCTCGATCGCGATGTCCGAGCCGACCAGCGTGGCGACCTGGCGGGTGACGGTGGCAAGCGCCTTGGAGGACAGGCCGGGGCGGCGGAAGCGGGGCAGCTGGATGGAGCCGAAGCTGGCCCCTTTCGCGGCCGCCACCTCGACGGAAAGCGGCAACAGCGCCTGCTCGCGCAGCATGGCGCGCGCGGCGGCGGGGCTGGAGGCCTCGATGATCCCCTTCTTCGAGACGCCGGCCTTGTCGGCGGCGCGGTAGGAGTAGGCGGGCATCGTTCAGAGGGCCGGAACTGCGGAAAGCTCTTCCCCGGCGAAGGCCGGGGCCCAGACTTTCAGGCCGGGACACGGGGACTGTGGCCGGGCCTTCGCCGGGGAAAGAGAAGGAGAAAGGCTCACCCTTCGTCCCTCACCACCCGGGCAACTTCCTCGACCGTGGTCACCCCCGCCTTCATCTTCGCCAGCCCGTCGTCGAGCAGGCTCGGATTGTCCTTGCGGGCATGCGCCTCGAGTTCGGCCTCCGAAGCGCCGTCATGGATCAGCTTCTGGAACTTCTCGTCGACCGCGACGACTTCGTAGAGGCCTGCCCTCCCCCGATAGCCCTCGCCATGGCATTCCGCGCAGCCGACCGCGCGCCAGATCTTCTTGCCGGGCTTGATCGCGCCGCCGAGGAGGAGCGAATCCGCCTCGTTCGCCTCGTCCTGCCGGGCGCAGCTCGGGCAGAGCTTGCGCACCAGGCGCTGGGCGCACAGGCCCACGACCATCGGGGCGAGCAGATAGCGCTCCACCCCCATGTCGATCAGACGCGTCACCGAGCCGACCGCGCTGTTGGTATGGAGCGTCGAGAGCACGAAATGCCCGGTCATCGACGAGCGGACGGCGACCTGGGCAGTCTCCTGGTCGCGAATCTCGCCGACCATGATCACGTCCGGATCCTGGCGCAGGATCGCGCGGAGGCCGCGGGCGAACGTCATGTCGGTGCGCGGATTGACCTGGGTCTGGCCGATGCCGGCCAGCTCATATTCGATCGGATCCTCGACCGTCATGATATTGCGCTTGCGATCGTTCAGGCGATTGAGCGCGGCATAGAGCGTCGTCGTCTTGCCCGAGCCGGTGGGGCCGGTGACGAGCAGCATGCCGTGCGGGCGCTCGAGCAGGCGCATGAACACGCCGCGGTCGCGCTCGCTCATGCCCAGCACTTCCATGTCGAGGCGAAGCGAGCCCTTTTCCAGCAGGCGCATCACCACGCGCTCGCCATGCTGGGTCGGGATGGTCGAGACGCGGGCGTCGACGTCGTGGCCGCCGATCCGGAGCGTCACGCGCCCGTCCTGGGGAATGCGGCGCTCGGCGATGTCGAGCCTGGCCATCACCTTGATGCGGCTGACCAGCAAGGGCGCGAGCGCGCGGGGCGGCTCGATCATGTCGCGCAGCACGCCATCGATCCGAAAGCGGACGACCAGGCGCTTTTCCTGCGTCTCGATATGCACGTCCGACGCACCTTCGCGCACCGCCTCGAGCAGCAGCGCGTTGATCAGGCGGATGACGGGAGCGTCGTCGCGCGTGTCGAGCAGGTCGTCCACGCTCGCGGCGCTGTCGGCGAGCGCAGCCAGGTCCATGTCGCCGAGATCGATGTCGGCGGCCGCTCCGGCGCCCGAATAGGCGGCGCTCAGGGCAGCGTCGAACTGCTCGTCGGGCACCGAGACGAACCGGGCGGCGGGCGCGAGGCGCTGGACCTCGAGCAGGCCGTCGAGCGCGGCGCCGGCCTTGTGGACACACTCCACCACTCCCGCATCGCCGACGCGCAGCAGCACGCCGTTCCGGCGCGCAAAGCCATAGGGCAGCGTCACCGAGGGGGCGTCGGTGAGGATCAGCATCTCGTTCATCCGCCGAAGTCCATAGTGGCGCTGACCCGGCCGGGCTCCGGGCGGCGCTGGAGGTCGACGCGCCGGATCCGCAGGCTGCTGGTCGCGGAGAGATCGGCGAGCCAGGCCATGACCGAATCGTAGCTGCCGTCGGCGATCGTCGCGCGCACGCCGTCCGGGGTCGGCGCGACGGTGACGGCAAGGCCGAAACTGCCCACGGAGCCGTTGATCACATCGGCCGGCGAGCCCTGGCGACGCTGGGGCTGGTTCGGCGAAAGCGTGCCGGCGGCGCGGATGCGCGCAGTGAGCGTCTCATAAGTGCGGATGTCCTGCAGCGCCGAGGCGCGGGCGGCCTGGAGTGGCTTGATGACGCCATAGACCAGCATCAGCGCGGCGAGGAACAGGGCCAGGCCGCCGAGCATGACCTGCTCGCGGCGGCTGCGGCCGCTCCACCAGCCGTCGAAGCGGATCAGCGCGGCGTCCAGCGCCGGCATGCGGGCGAGAATCAGTCTCATGCGGCACTCGCCGTAATGCGGATCGCGCCTTCGGGCGAGCGCACGACCCGCGCCCCCACTCCGGCCCCCTTGAGCGTCGTCTCGATCCGCGACGCCAGCTCCGCATCGGGCGAGGCATCGAGATCGAGCGTGAGCAGCCTGCCCTCGAAGGTCATCGCCCGCACCGCGAACGAGCCGGCGAGCGGCGCCAGCGCGCCCGAAACGCGCGTGACCAGCGGCACGAACGGCTGCGGCACGCGCGCGCCGCCGCCCGCGGGCAGCATGGCGGTGACCGAATTGGCGAGATCGTCGCCCAGCGCCACCCCGGGCGCGGCGAGCGAGGCAGTGGCGCGCGCTTCCGCTTCGCGGCTATCGGCGATGTTGCGCAGCATGAGCACGTCGCCCAGCGCGATCACGGCATGGGCGGCGGCGCCGATCGCCGCGACCCAGACGAACTTGCGCCACAGGCCGGAGCCCGCCGCCTTGCGCACCGCATAGGCTCCCTGGCGCAGGTTCAGCGCAGCGACCGCGGCGCCGGCGGCAGGCCCGAACGCGGCGGGATCGAGCGCCGCCGCTCCCTTCTGCATGTCGTCGGGCAAGCGCTCGCCATAGCTGGTCACGCCCGGGCGCCCGGCGGCTTCCCAAGCGGGGCGGAGCAAGGCGGCGGGAACTTCGAAGCCGGTCCCCTCCGCATCGCGCACCGCGGCGCGGCCGCCGTCCTGCGATACCGCCCAGCCTTCGGTCGGGCGCGGAAGGGTCAGCACGTCCGGGGCCATCGCGGCGTGGCCGATGCCGGCCTCCTCGGCCTGGGCGACCCAGCGGGCCATCACCTCATGCCGGACCACGCCGACCAGATAGCGGCCGGGCGCGATCTGCTCGCCGAGCGCGAGATGCACCGAATCGACCGGCTCGGCGATTCGATCCTCGATCGCGAAGGGCAAGGCGGCGACGCGGCGCGCATGGCTGGGCAGCGGCAGGTCGACCGCCAGCAGCCGCACCTGCTCGGTGGGGACGAGAATGGTTGCGGGCCGGTCGCGCACGGCTATGATCAGGCGGTCACCCGCCAGCGTCCACACGCCCGCGGCGGGCGGCTCTGATGGGTCGGACGCACCCCTGGTGTTTGGGCTCATTGTCACATTTGCTTCATGGGCAGGACGCATGGGGCGGGGATGCGCATAGTTTTGAAACAGTTCCATGACATCGCACCTAAGGTGCACGACCGCAAGCGCGCCGTTCCCGATGGCGAGGCCGGCCTGACGCTCATCGAAATGATGATCGTGCTGGTGATCATCGCGATCGTCGCCGGGCTCGTCGCGGCGAACGTGATGGGCCGCCCGGACGAGGCGAAGGTCACCGCCACCAAGAGCAACATCGCCACCATCTCGGGCGCGCTCAAGATGTACCGGCTCGACAATGGCGACTATCCCACCACCGAACAGGGCCTGAAGGCGCTGGTGGAGAAGCCGACGGCGCCGCCGGTGCCGTCCAGCTTCCCGCAGGGCGGCTATCTCTCCGCGCCCGCGCTCGATGCCTGGGGCAAACCGTACGAATATCGTTCGGAGGGCGGCACCTTCACGATCCGCTCGCTCGGCAAGGACGGCAAGCCGGGCGGCGAAGGCGTGGACGCCGATATCGAAGGCAAGGGCTGATCCCGGTGCGGGGGGCCGACATCGCCGCGCGCCCCTCCGAGCAGGGCATGACGCTGGTCGAGATGCTGATCGTGCTGGTCATCATCGGCGTGATGGCGGGCGCGGTGGCGCTCGGCATGGGATCGGTGACGCGCGCACCGAGCGTGGAGACCGAGGCGCGCCGGCTGGCGACGCGGCTCCAGGCCGCCGCCGATGACGCGATGCTCGCCGACAGGGCGATCGCCTTCACCGTGCGGAAGAACGGCTATGGCTTCGCGATGGTGAGCGCCGACGGCAAGGCCGTGCCGCGCACCGACGATGCGTTCGGCTTCCACAAGCTGCCGGGCGGCATGGTGATGACGTTGAACGTGAAGCCGCCGGTGATGCTCGGCGTGGACGGCGCGGGCAAGCCGATGCAGGCGGTGATCGAGAGCGGGCAGAAGAGCTGGATCGTCGTCTATGACGGGATGACCGTGCGGGCGTTCCCGATGGGGGCTTCGTGATGCGCGCGATATCCCATCCTCCCGGCGACGCGGGTTTTTCATTGATCGAAGCGCTCGTCGCCCTGGCCGTGCTCGCCATCGCCACCGTGGGCCTGATGCGCACCGTCGAATCGCACATCGACTCCACGCGCGCGATGGAACGCCGCACCACCGCCATGTGGGTCGCCGAGAATCGGCTCGCCGAGCTGGAAGCGCACGCACCGGGCCGGGAACAGGTGGAGATGCTGGGCCAGCAATGGCGCGTCGCGGTCGCGCGGCGGCGGACCGACGATCCGGAGATCGAGCGCGTCCGCGTCGAAGTGTTCGCCGGAACCGAGAAGAGCGCGCTTGCATCGCTCGACGGCTTCGTGGACGGACGCAAGCTGTAATGGCCGCCCTCCTCCTCACGCCGCGCCAGGTGCGCATCGGGCTCAACCTGTTCACCGGCGCGATGGTCGTCTCGGTGGCGGTGGCGCTCGCCGGGCTCACCTGGCGGATCGCCGGCCATGCCGGCACCGGCGCAATCACCGTGCCCTCGGGCAGCAGCGGCCCGGCCGCGGCGCCGGACATCGCCGCGGCGGTGGCGCTCGCGCCGTTCGGCAAGCCCTCCGCCTCGGGAACCGGTCAGGCGACGAGCCTGTCGCTGGAGCTGAAGGGCGTGATCGCCGCGAGCCCCGCCGAGCTCTCGACCGCGTTCATCTCGGTGAGCGGGCAGCCGCCCAAGACCTATAAAGTGGGCGACAATATCGAGGGTGCGACGATCCAGACGATCCTGCCCGACCGCGTGATCCTCGCCAATGGCGGGCGCGACGAGTTCCTCGCCTTCCCCGATCCGACGCTGACGCCCGAGCAGCGCCAGGCCGCCGCCGCGGGCCGCCCGCCCGCCCCCGCCGCCAATCCGGTGACCGCACCGGGCGCCCCGCCGCCGGCCCGCACGCCTGGCGCCGCTCCCGCCGCCGCGCCGCCCCAGGCGACGGTGGCCGGTATCCTGCAGCGCTTCGACGCGACGCCCGTCTCCGGCGGCTATCGCATCGGCGACAATGGCCCGCCGGGCATGGTGGCGGGCGACGTGATCCAGTCGGTCAACGGCACCGCGCTTTCCGATTCCACTGCCGCGCAGGGCGCCTTCGCGGCCGCCCAGGCGAGCGGTTCCGCCCAGATCCAGGTCCTGCGCGACGGGAAGCGGCTGACGCTTACCGTGCCGCTCCGCTAGAAAGACTCCCCGTGAAGATTCGCTCCGCCATCGCCGCTATCGCGCTCGCCGGGATCGCCCTGGATACGGTTGCCCTCGCGCAGACCGCCCAGAATGCCGCGCAGAACGTCCCGCAGGACGCCGGCACCGGCGATGTGGTGGTGAACATGCGCGGTGTCGAGATTTCCGACGTCGCCGACCAGATCTCGCGCATCACCGGCCGCACGCTGATCCTCGATCCGGCGGTGAAGGGCGTGGTCACCGTCACGTCCTCGACGCCGCTGTCGCCCGCCGGCGTGTGGGAATTGTTCCAGTCGGTGCTGCGCGCCAACGGCTTCGCGGCGGTACGCTCGGGCCGGGCCTGGCGGATCGTGCCGGCAGCCAATGCGGTGCGCGACGGCGGCATCCCCAGCCGGGGCGTGTCGGGCCAGGAGCTGGTGACCCGGATGGTGCGGCTGCAGAACGTGCCGGCGGCAGACGTCGCCCGCGTGGTCCGCCCGCTGGTCGCCACCTTCGGCAGCGTCGAGCCGCTGAGCACGCCCAATGCCGTGGTGATCACCGACTATGCCGACAATGTCCGCCGGGTCGAGGCGATCGCCCGCCAGCTCGACGGCGGCAGCGGTGCAACCTTCTTCACCCTGGCGATGAAGAACGGCAACGCGACCGACGTGGCCCAGTCGCTCCAGACGGTGCTGGGCGAAGGCACGCGCGTGGCCGCCGACGCGCGCAGCAACACAGTGATCGTGCGCGGCACGCCCGCCTCGGTCGCCGAGGCCCGCAAGATGCTGATCGCGCTCGACCAGCCGGGCGGCGCGACGCCGATCACCCGCATGTTCCGCCTGAACTATGCCGATGCCGAAACGGTGACCAACGTGCTGCGCGGCGTGCTCGGCCAGGGCGACAGCGCCGACAATCCGATCGCGACCAGCCTGGGCAGCGGCAATTCCAACCCGTTCGCGCGGCTGAGCCAGAACAGCCAGAACCTCTCGGCGCTGCCCAACAGCGCGGCCTCGACCAGCGGCGGCATCGGCAGCGCGATGCAGGGCGCCAGCACCACCGGCACCACCATGCAGAACGTGCAGCAGCCGACGCCGAAGGGCTTCTCCACTCCCGAGCTGACCGTGCAGCCGGCGCCCGAGCTCAACGCGGTCGTGATCCGCGGCACGCCGGCGGCGATCGCCTCGATCGAGACGCTGATCACCGATCTCGACGTGCGCCGCCCGCAGGTGCTGATCGAGGCGGCGATCGCGGAGATCACCGGCGACGACGCCGAAGCGCTGGGCGTGCAGATCGGCACCAGCGGCGCGGTGATCAACCAGGTGAAGGGCGTGGCGACGTCCTTCACTCAGTCCGGCGTCTCGCTCGGGGCCATCCTGACCGCGCTCAAGGTGCCGGCGGCCGGGGCGATCGGCACGGGCCTCAATGCCAATTTCGCGATCGGCAACGATTTCTCGATCCTGGTCCAGGCGCTCGGCACCTCGACCCGCGCCAACCTCCTCTCCACCCCGCAGCTCACCGTGCTCGACAATGTCGCGGGCGAGTTCGTCTCGGGCCAGAACGTGCCGTTCCTCACCGGCTCGATCCTGACCAATTCCTCGACCGTGAACCCGTACACCACGATCGAGCGCAAGGACGTGGGCATCACGCTGCGGGTGCTGCCGCGGATCAATGCCGGCGACACGATCCGGCTTCAGGTGAACCAGGAAGCCTCTTCGATCGCCGAATCGCAGACCAAGGCGGCGTCCGACCTCGTCACCAATCGCCGCGCGATCACCACCACGGTGCTCGCCGACAATGGCCAGACGATCGTGCTCGGCGGCCTGACCGCCGACGATTTTCAGGACACGCGCCAGCAGGTGCCGATCCTGGGCGACATCCCGATCGTCGGCGAGCTGTTCAAGAGCCGGCGCGAGACGCACCAGAAGCGCACGCTGTTCATCTTCCTCAAGCCGACGATCCTGCGCGACGGCGCCGATGCCGCGGCGGCTTCGAAGGATCGCTACAACCGGCTGCGGGCCGACGAGCTTGCCAGCTCCAAGCGCGGCAGCCTGTTGCTCGCCCCGCCGACGCCGCGGCTGACGGTGGAGATCGACGGGATCTATTGAGGGGCGGCGCTCCGCACGGCGGCACCCCGTTGAACCTCCCTCTTCGCCCGCACAAAGGCAGCCTTCGATGATCCGCATCCTGATGCTTGCCATGGCGCTCCCGATTTCGGCGGTTCCATGGGGTGCGCCCCTGGCTGCCACACCGGGGCAGGACGCCGTGCGGTTGCGCGAGTTCATCTATCAGGCGGCCCCCTACCCCCAGAGCCATGCCTCGACGATCGTGCAGACCCGGGACGGCGCGCTGGCCGCCGCCTGGTTCGGCGGCACGCACGAACGGCATCCGGACGTCGAGATCTGGTTCGCGCGGCGCGGCGGGGCGGGCTGGGAGACGCCGAAATCGGTCGCCAACGGCATCCAGCCGGACGGCACCCGCCTGCCGACCTGGAACCCCGTCCTGTTCCAGGACCCGGCGGGGCCGCTGCACCTCTACTACAAGGTCGGCCCCAGTCCGCAGCGCTGGTGGGGCATGGTGATCACCTCCCCCGATGGCGGGCGCAGCTGGAGCCCGGCACGGCGGCTGCCGGCGGGCATTCTCGGCCCGATCAAGAACAAGCCGGTCGTCCTGCGTGACGGCGCCTGGCTCTCGCCGTCAAGCACCGAGGACGAAGGCGGCGGGCGCTGGCAGCTGCATTTCGAGCGCAGCGAGGATGCGGGCAAGCGCTGGTCGGCAACTGCCCCCGTCGATCCCGACGCGCGTTTCGACGCCATCCAGCCCAGCATCCTGTTCCTGCCCGACGGCAGGCTGGAGGCGATCGCCCGCACCCGCGAGGGCGTGCTGGCGGCCACCCAGTCCGCCGACAATGGCAAGAGTTGGGGCAAGCTGTTCGCCGTCGACCTTCCCAATCCCAATTCGGGCACCGATGCCGTGACGCTGAAGGACGGGCGCCAGCTGATCGTCTATAATCACGCCGCCCAGCGGCCCGAGACGCCCGGCTCCGGCAGGCGCTATCCGCTCAACATCGCGATATCGCGCGACGGAGTGCACTGGCGCCCGGCACTGACGCTGGAAACCGAGCCGCTGCCCGACGGCTATGCCTATCCGGCGGTGATCCAGTCGGCCGACGGGCTGGTGCACATCACCTATAGCTGGAACCGGCAGCGGATCCGCCACGTCGTCGTCGATCCGGCGCGGCTGGCGGGCTAGGGTCCCGACTCCATCCGCAAACTCCGTCATCCCGGCTCGAGGCGGGAGCGACGAGAGCGGAAGATGCTCATCTCCCCTCCCCGTCATCCCCGCGCAGGCGGGGATTCAGGGTAGGACGGGACGATCGAAGCAATCACGCGCATGCTTGCCGGAGCCGGTAAAGCGAGCCCTCGCGCGCCTTGCCCGTGGTCCTGGATCCCCGCCTGCGCGGGGATGACGGGGAAGGGACAACGGGGATGACAGTTAAAGGAAGATGACCCAATTCGGGGTCGCGCTCAATCAGCCACCCCCGTCACGGCCAGTCGAAAGGCGCCGCGGAAGCTGCCCCGACGCTTCGCCGGGGCGGCGCCGTTCATGCGTCGTCGCAGCGCGGGTCCCACCGGCGGTCCACGCCGGAGAGATCCTCGCGTGGCGCCCCGGTGTCGGTAAAGCGCCACGCGCAATAGCCATATTGGAACCAACGCCCGAAGGGGATGGCACGGAACCCGGCCAGTTCCTCCCTGCTATGATGCCAGCGCGGGGGCAGGATCGCGAAGAGCAGGTCGTTGGCGACAAGCCTGCTGCGCATCCTCAGCGAAAGCCAGGCGTGCCTTGGGCTGCCGCGCGCCGCGACGCGATCCACTCTGGGATGCGTCAGCAAATATCGAAGCCCCTGCAGCGCCTGGCCGAAGTTAAGCGTGGCGTGCTTGGCATATTCCTCGATCCATTCGAACATCCGTCACCTCAAAACCGAAATCGGAAAATCGCAGATTCGGGTTTGTGGCTCGGGACATGTCGCGCATCCTTGGCAATCGTGGGTGCCCTATCCTGCCGCAAGGCAGGCCGGCTGGAAACCATCCATCCTCGGGCGTTCGTTCGTGTCGCAATCAATCGTCCGCCCGCGGCACCTATCGGATTGCCGGTGCCAGTTTCTCGCTGGACCTGTTCTCCGGCAGATAGCCCCGAACATCGACGGCATGAGCCCGCCCTTCACGTTACCGAGGGGGGCGCAGCCGCTCAGCGCGCCGACGGACCTAGGCGACGGCGTACAAACGCCAAGCGCGGACAGGCCGTTGCGGCGACGGCAATCCTGACAAAGGCGGTCATCGCGTCGATCCCTTCACGCGCATATATCTCGCCGTGTCGCAAACTATGGCGGCGGCGCAGACCTGGAACTCGATCGTGTCGGCGTTCACCAGGCGCGCGCGCGCCGGAAAGGCCTGACGATCGGAGATGTATTCGCCTTTCCAGCCACCGTTCGCGGGCCGCAGGTTCCGCACAACGACCCGGCCGAGCGAGGAGACATCGCCAGGCGCAAGACGCTCTTCGATCACGGTGGCGCAGAGGCTTTCACCTGCAGAACAGGTCGCGATGCGGGCAACCGCCGAGCCGTCATGCGCGCGCCAGTCCCCCAGCAGCGGGGACGCCGCCTGCGCTTGGGCCTGCGCCGCGCCGGCCGTCGCCATACAGGCTGCGACAATACAGGTCGGAATCATACAAGCCGCAACAATCACAAGAGCGCCCAGGGGCTGGCTCGCCTTTATCGGATAGGTCATCTCGTCTCTCTTCCCCAGCAACGAAAGCGCTGCCAGGAACATCATCGCCCCGCCTCGTGGAGCGGATATGGAGATTTGAAGAAGAGTCCGTAGAAGCACCGTCACTTGAGCCTGATGCCAGGGCGAAGATTTACACGCGCCGCCAGCGAAGCGATGGTGCCCTGGGGCAGCCGAGAGGCCGCGCTGCACGGTCGCGAGGCCGATCCCCGCCAATTCCGCAAGACCCTCCTGCGTCGTCGCCCGGGATGCGCGGATCGCCGTGGTCCTCTGCCCGAGGGTCCGTTAGTCTCCGCGGCATCTTTCGAGATCGCGATAGCTTGACTGGAGCGACCGCTATGAGCGGCGCATAGCCGCCGTGCCCGCATTGCCATCGGAATGGCAGCTGACCGCCATTTCTCACCATTTGGTCGTTCCGCCAGGCGAGGTGCTCGATCGAGCGCTACGGGCCCGTTTCCCCCGGCCCCGCCTCGCCCCCGCCCGGCGCGATCGGCAGCGGCACCCGCACCCGTTCGGCGCCGCGCGTGAAGAAGGCCGCGTCGATCGCCAGGCTGGCGAGGCTCCAGCCATCGACGCTTTCCCCGATCGCAAGCGTGCGGGTCGTGCCGTCGCTCGCCTTGACCAGCGCCACCGCGTCGACATTGAGCCGGCCGACGATGCCGACCAGCCGGGGGGCGTCGGCGGGGGCCTCGACGGGCTCGGACGCGCCGAACAGCGGCCGCTCATAGACGCGCGCCAGCACCGGCATCGTGCCGGCCCCGATCGGCGCGGGGACGGGCGCGGCCCTGGGCGCAGTGCCGCCCCCGCCGGGCAGCAACAGCAGCACCGGCATGGCGATCGCCAGCGCGCCGGCGGCGGCAAGCAGGATTCCCGCGGGGCGCAGCTTCACTGCCATGCCGCGACCACTTCCCCGATCAGCCGGACGCCGCCTTCCGGAATCGGCTCGATCCGCCAGCTGCGCATCCGCATCAGCGGCCTGCCACGCTCCAGCGCGTCGGCGAGCGCGACCACTGCCTTTTCCGCGCCCGAGACGCGGATGCGCAGCGCGGCCACCCCGGCAGGCGCCTGGGCGGTGCTCGCCTCCTCCACCAGCACTCCGCCCGACCGGGCAAGCGCGCGGACCCGCGACAGGATCGCCGCCCGCCCCGCCGCCGCGTCCGCGACGTGCAGGCCGAGCCCGGGCGCGAGCAGGGGCGGCGGCGATGCCGGCCGCGCCGCCAGCGCGGCGAGCCGGGCATGCTCGGCGCGCGCCGCGGCCAGCTCGCCGAGCGCGGTGCCGGTAGCCGGCGCGAGCAGCAGCGCCACGGCCAGGCCGGCAATGCCGCCGATCGCCATCGGGGGCAGCCGCCGCGTCATTGCGCATCCTCGCGCATCGAGACGATCATCGCGGCATCGGTCCGCCGCTGGCTGGTGTTGCGCATGCCGGCCAGCTCGGGCGCGCGGCGGATCGCGGCGCGCAGCGTGTCGGGATCGGAACCGGCGGCGTCGAGCTCCAGCCCGCCGTCGCGGGTGCGCTCGACCCGGGCCAGCCTGGCCTCGGCGGGCAGCACGCCGGCCAGCAGCTCGAGCACCTGGCCCGGCGCGGCGCGGCCGGCGGCATTGGCGAGCGCGGCGCGCGCCTCACGCGCGGTGGCTTCCGCATCCAGCCGCGGCGCCAGCTGCGCCTGCAGCCGGACTGTCGCGTTTCTTTCATGTTGCGCGAGCATGCTGGCGCCGGCCAGGGTGAGCAGCGGCCCGGCGGCGAGCAGCGTGCCCAATGCCGCCGCCGCACGCCAGCCGCCGGGCAACGGCATCGCGCTCAGCGCCGCGAAGGGCATCGCGCCCAGCGCCGCGGAGGGCATCGCGCCCAGTGCCGCGGAAAGCCGGTGCGACAGGCTTTGTGCCGGCTCGGGCGGCGCCGGGGGCGGCAATGCGGGATCGGGCTCGGCGGCGTCCATCGCGTGCCTGCCTAGACGCTGCCGGGGCCCGCGCAAAGCGTCATGGAGCGTCATGGAGTGGCAACATAAAAGTCACGCCTACGAAACCGCAATCGCATGCTGGCGTCATCTCACGCTTCCAAGGACCGGCCAACCGGGTCGCCAGTGACTCGGATGCTTGGGGGTTTCCATGACCAATCTGACCGAGACGGGCTTCGGCTATACCGACGGCGACGTCGATACCAACATCCACAACAACGGCCCGACGCTGAACGAGATCGCGGCCCAGCGCTATTCGCGGCGCGCGACGCTTCAGCGCGGCGGTGCGGCGATCGTCGCGGCCACCATGGGCGGTTCGGTCCTCGCGGCCTGTGACAGCAAGGTCACGGACACCGGCGCGGGACCGACCGTGAACGCAGGCGCCGACGCGGCGACCACTTCGGGCCGCGTCGTCACGCTCACCGGCACCGCGACGGGCGGCAACGGCCTCACCACCGCCTGGAGCCAGATCAGCGGCCCGACCGTGACGCTGAACAGCGCCTCGAACAACACCGCCAACTTCATCGCGCCGAGCGTGAGCGCGGCCACGCCGCTGGTGTTCCAGTTCGCCGCTGCCGACGCCGCCGGCAAGCCGACGATCGCGCGCACCACGATCACCGTCAGCCCGGCCACGCTCGGCTTCGCCGCCGTCGCCAAGAACAAGCTCGACGTCGTGACCGTGCCGGCCGGCTACACCGTGCAGATCGGCGCGCGCCTGGGCGACCCGATCCTGGGCGGCGCCGCGGCCTATAAGAATGACGGCACCGACACCGGCTATGCGAACCGCATCGGCGACCATGGCGACGCGCTGTTCTGGTTCGGCCTGAACAGCTCGGCCGCCCGCGACGACACCAGCTCGACGCGCGGCCTGATCGTGCAGAACCACGAGAACATCAACCAGCAATATCTCCATCCGAACGGCCCGACCTCGACCGGCGGCGTCCGCCCCGAGGCGGAGGCGATCAAGGAGATCGAGTGCCACGGCGTCTCGGTCGTCGAATATGCGCAGGCCGCCAATGGCAGCTGGTCGTTCTCCGCCAACTCGACGCTCAACCGCCGCGTCACGCCGAACACCCCCACGGTGTTCAACGGGCCGGTCAAGGGCTCGGACCTGATCAAGACTCCCTATTCGCCGACCGGCGTGGCGGGCCGCGGCACGATCAACAACTGCGCCAACGGCTACACGCCCTGGGCGACGCTGCTGACCTGCGAGGAGAATTGGGCCGGCTATTTCCGCCGTTCGGGCGACAATGCCGCCCGCACCGCCAAGGAAGTGACTTCGCTCAGCCGCTATGGCGTGACGAGCGGCTCGGGCAGCTATGGCTGGTCGAGCGTGACCGCCGCCGACACCACGAACACCAGCTTCCGCCGCTGGGACGCCCGGGCCACCGCCGCGGATGCGCTCACCGACTATCGCAACGAGCCGAACCAGTTCGGCTGGGTGGTCGAGATCGATCCGTACAATCCGTCGGCCGCGCCTCGCAAGCGCACCGCGCTGGGCCGCATGGGCCATGAGGGCTGCTGGCCGGGCGCGTTCGTCGCCGGCCGCAAGCCCGCCTGGTACATGGGCGACGACGCCCGCCGCGAATATCTCTACAAGTTCGTCTCGAACACCGCCTGGTCGGCCGCGGACGCGAGCGCGACCGATCGCCTGGCGATCGGCGACAAGTATCTCGATGCCGGCACGCTCTATGTCGCCAAGTTCAACGCGGACGGCAGCGGCACCTGGCTGCCGCTGGTGTTCGGCCAGAACGGCATCGACGCGTCGAGCGCCGTCTATCCGTTCGCGGACCAGGCGGACGTGCTGGTCAACACCCGCCTCGCCGCGGACGTGGCCGGCGCCACGCCGATGGACCGCCCGGAATGGACCGCGGTGAACCCGGTGACCGGCGAGGTCTATCTGACCCTGACCAACAACAACGCCGCCAACCGCCCGCTCAACGGCACCGACGCCGCCAATCCGCGCCACTATAACGACCCCTATGGCGCGGCGCAGACGGCGCAGTACGGCAACCCCAACGGCCACATCATCCGCCTGAAGGAAGCCAATACCGAAGCCACGACCTTCGCCTGGGACATCTATGCCTTCGGCGCGGGCGCGGACCTGAATGCGACCAACATCAACCTGTCGGGCCTGACCGCGGACAACGACTTCTCGAGCCCGGACGGCCTGTGGTTCGGCCGCGCGAGCAATGCCACGGGCATGGTGAAGCCGCTGATGTGGATCCAGACCGATGACGGCGCCTATACCGACGTCACCAACTGCATGATGCTGGCGGCCCAGCCGGGCACCGTGAACGACGGCGGCGCGCGCACGATCACCAACACCGGCACCGGCGGCGCGACGGCCACCCAGGCCACGCGCGTCGGCGCGGCGCCGGGGGCGAACCTGAAGCGCTTCCTGGTCGGCCCGGTCGAGTGCGAGATCACCGGCGTGGACACGACGCCGGACGGCCGCACCATGTTCGTCGGCATCCAGCATCCCGGCGAGAATGGCGCTCCGGCGACGCCGTCGAGCCATTGGCCGGACAGCCAGGCGACCGGCACCGCCGGCGCCACGGTCCGTCCGCGCTCGGCGATCGTGATCATCACCAAGAATGACGGCGGCCTGGTGGGCCTCTGATCTTCCGGGATCGATGAAACAGAGAGGGAGGCTCCCGCAAGGGGGCCTCCCTTTTTGCTGCCGCGCCGGCGCGGCCCGTCGCGCGCTATCCGGCCGCGCCCGAGAGAATCCGGTCGCAGAGCGGCAGCAGCAGCGCGCACGCCGCCGCGCCGTCACGCTGCTCGCCGCGCAGGCTGGAGAAAGTCGCAAAGCTGGTGAGCGTGAACAGCAGGTCGACCAGGTCCGCCTTCGCCTGCCCCTCGGCCACACCCTGGCGATCGACCAGCACGCCCAGCAAGGCACGCCGCCGCTCGTTGCGCGCGGCCAGGGCGGCGCCCAGTTCGGCATCCATGGCCGCCGCCGCGAAGATGCCGCCCAGCCCATCATGCGCCATCCAGAAATCGCAGAAGATGCGCACGGCCCGGGCGAGCGCCGCGCGCGGCTCCGGGATCGCCATCGCCTCGGCCAGGCTGGCCAGATTGCCTCGCTCGGCAATCGCGTCGAACGCGGCCTCGAGCAGCCCGTTGCGCGAGCCGAACTGGTTATAGACCGTCAGCCGGGTGACTCCCGCCGCCTTCGCCACGGCGTCGAGCGACAACATCTGCCCACCGGGCTCGCGCAGGATGGCCAGCGCGGCAGCCACGAGGCGCGCCCGGGTCTCCGCCGCCTTCGCGTCACGCTTCTCGGTCGCATAGGGTCTTGACGACTTGCCGGGAATATTCACTATACATCTTGTATATCGAATCTGAGTTGCGCCCCCGGTCCGGAGCTTCGCACATGCAAGTCTTGCTGATCCTCACCATCGCTGTCCATGTCCTGTCGTCGATCTTCTGGGCGGGGTCGACCTTCGTCCTCGCGCGGAATGGCGGCCAGGGCGCCACCGGGCTGATCGGCCCGCAGACCGGCGCGGCGAGCGCCGCGGTCCTGTCCGGGCTGCTGCTCTGGCATCTGCTCCATCGGGGAAGCTTCCAGCTGGTCGAACAAGTCCTCGCGACGGGCGCGACGGCCGCGATCCTCGCCTTTCTCGTCCAGCTCCTGCTGGTCCGGCCGGCCCTGCGCTCCGGAGAAACGTCGCCGCGCGTTGCCGGCGGCTATCGCGCATCCGCCGCGCTGCTCGTCGTCACCATCATCTGCATGGCCGTGTCCCGTTACGTCTGAAGGAAGCTGTGATGCCCGATATTTCCCTCTTTCCCGATCTCGCCGGCAAGACCGTGCTGATCACCGGCGGCTCCGGCGGGATCGGTGCCGAGACGGCGCGCTGGTTCGCGCACAACGGCGCCCGGGTTACGGTCGCAGGGCGCGACCGGGCCCGGCTCGACAGCGTCCATGCTTCGCTCACCGCCATTTCGCCGGGGCATGCGGCGATCGCGCTCGATTGCACCAGCGCCGACCAGCTCGAAGCCGCCCGCGCCGCGCTGATCGCGCGACAGGGCGGCCTCGACATCCTGATCGCCTTCGCGGGCGGCGGCACCAGCCGGCCCGCGCCGATCGAGCAGGTGACCGAGAGCGACTGGCAGTCGAGCCTCGCGCACAATGTCACCGCGACCTTCCTGACATTGCGGACCTTCGCGCCCGACTTGCGGAAGAGCGGGCGCGGTGCCGCGGTGACCATGGCTTCCACCGCCGGTCGGGCACCGTCCGCGGCGCCGCTCGGCTATGGCGTCGCGAAGGCGGGGATCATCCTGCTCACCCGGCAACTCGCCCAGGATCTGGGCCCCGATGGCGTGCGGGTGAACTGCATCTCCCCATCGGCGGTGCTGACCGATCGCACGGCGGAGCGGATGCCGCCCGCCACGCGCCAGGAAATCGCCGATGCCCATCCGCTGCGGCGGCTCGGCACCCCTGCCGACGTCGCCGCCGCGACTCTGTTCCTGGCATCGGAAAGCGCCGGCTGGCTGACCGGCGCGACGCTCGACATCGCCGGCGGCCGGCTGATGCACTGATCGCCGCGCCCCCTTGACCGAAAGGCATTTGCGACATGGGTTTCGAACTCAACCACGCCATCGTCCGCTGCACCGACAAGGCCGGCGCGGCGCAGTTCTTCGCCGATCTGATCGGCGCCGCGCCCGTGCAAGCTTCGGGACCGTTCGCGGCGGTGCGGGTCAACGACCGATTGACGCTCGACTTCCATGACGAGGGCGATTTCGTGTTCGGCCATTTCGCCTTCATGGTCGCGGAGCGGGATTCCGATGCGATCCTGGAGCACATCGCGGCGCGGGACCTGTCGTTCGGATCCGGGCCGTTCGCCCGGGACCGGCGGATCAACCGCCACAATCGCGGGCGCGGGATCTATGTCTGGGACGGCAACAGCTACGAATTCTTCACCACCGACCCGCTGGGCTGAGGCGGCGCGTTCACCCGCCCGGGCGTCCGCCGCCGCACGCCATGGCTCTCACCGATCCGTGCGGCTGATGATCTTCGCCACGCCATCCTTCGGGATGCCGATCATGTAGTTGGTTCCGCCCTTGCAGGTGACCCGCCAGGTCGGCACGCCGTCCTGGTCGGCGATGCGGGTCGAGCTGTCGACATGCTCGCAGGGCAAGGGCGCGTCCTGCAGCGCCCGGATGAAGGTCGCATTGCGCTGGGCGTCGTTCTGGCCGAGCACGGCGGCGCTATAGTTGGTCGCGTCCGCCCCGTTCCCGGCGTCGAGCTCGTTGAGCGGCTCGGCGGTCACCGCGTCGTTGGCGGTGGGATTGGCCGTATCGGAACCTCCGCTGCAGCCCGCGAGCGCCAGCATGGCCAAAGCCGGCACGATGATCCGCTTCAACATGTCGCATCCCTTCCGAAAAGACGGTCCCGCAATCAATGCGGGACCGTAACCAAGGTTCCTAGGTTGAAAACCCATATTCTTGCTTCGTCACCCCGGTCTTCGGGGTCCCGCCATCTCGTCAGCGCAAGCAGCAGCGGGATCCCGGCGCAAGGCCGGGATGACGGTAGAAAATCAGATACTTGCTTGGGTTCTCAACCTGGGCTGAGGACTCATATTCTCCTTCGTCATCCCCGCTATCCCTTCAACCGTCATCCCGCGCAGGCGGGGATCCAGGGCCAAGGGCAAGGACGGCGAGGCTCGCCTTGCCGTTTCCGGCAAGCACCCGCGTGATCGCTTCGATCGTCCCTTGCCACCCGTCATCCCCGCCTGCGCGGGGATGACGGGCGTAGTTTCAAGGGCCTGTCCGGGTTCTCAACCTAGCGCTGATATGCCTTGGGCAGCGTGCCGTCCTTCGGATCGAGATAGCGCTGGCGCAGGCGCGTCCAGCGATTCTCGAGCGGCTGCTCGACGCCGTCGATGAACACGCTCACCGCCGAGGTGCCGATCTCGAGCGGGTCGCCGTCCCAGATCACCACATCGCCGCGGCGGCCGGGCTTGAGCGAGCCGAACTCGCCCCCCAGCCCGAGCGCCTCGGCCGGCTTCGAGCTGATCGCCGCAAAGGCCGCACCCCAATCGAGGCCGGAGGCACCGGGCACCTTGGTCAGTGCGACCAGGTTGCCGGCATATTGCTTCTCCCAGCGCGCCTGGCGCGCCTCGTCCTGGTTGATCGTGCCGATCGCCACCACGACACCCGCCGCCGCCATCCGGCCGATGTTCGACTGGCTCGCGGCGAGCTGCTCGAAGCTCTCGGGCAGGTCGTTGAGCGCGGTGGCGATCACCGGCACGCCCGCCGCCGCGATCTGCGGCGCGACCGTCCAGCCTTCGGTGGCACCGACGAACACCAGCTTGAGCGCGGGGATTTCCTTCCTGAGCTGGAGCAGCACCAGCATGTCGGACGCGCGCTCGACATGAACGAGGAGCGGCGTGCGGCCCTGAAGGACCGGCACCAGCGCCTCGGCATCCGCGCGCGTCAGGAAGGCATCCTTGCTGCGATCGTTGAAGCTGCCCGGCGCGCGGATATAGTCGCGCACCTCGAACAGCACGTTCTTCAGCGCGGCATAGGCGGCCGGCCGGCTGCCGCCCGCGGCACGGGCGCCGCTTTCGCCCCATTCCATGAACTGGAAGGCGCGCGGCTTGCTCACCGCGTCCATGTCCGCGCCCAGATCGATGATCGCGCCCTGGCCCGCGAAGATCGAGCCGGAATTGTCGGGAGCGACCACCGCGCGGGTGATGCCCTCGGCCCGGTTGATCGCGATCGGGCTCGACTTGGGGTTCACCGCCGGCGCCACGTCGATCGCGGCGTGGAAGCCAACATTGCCCGGGCCGGTATCGTTCGTCTGGTCGACGCCGTCGACCTCGACGATGCCCAGGCGCGTGAAGCCGGCGAAGATGCCGGGCGAGACCCATTTGCCGCCCGCATCGATCACGCGGACGCCGGCGGGCACGGCGACGCCGGGGCCGGCCGCGACGACCCGGCCGTCACGGATCACGACGGTGCCGCCATCGACCGGCTGGCCACCGTCGCCGACGACCAGCCTGGCGTTGGTGATCGCCACGGTCTGGGCCGCGGCGGGAGCTGCGAGGACGGCGATCGGAGCGAGCGCCGCGGCGGCGGCGAGAAGGAGCTTCCTGTTCATCACTTCACATCCCCCTCGCCCGGCTGGCCGAGCTCGAAATCGGAAACCGGCCGGCGCTTCGGATCCTTGGCATCGTAGAGCAGCGCGCCATCGACCCAGACCATCTCGGGCCGGGTATAGACGCTGAACGGATTGCCGTTCCACAGCACCACGTCCGCCATCTTGCCGGGCTTGAGGCTGCCGGTCTTGTCGGCGATGCCCAGCGCCTTGGCCGGGTTGATCGCCAGCCAGGTCCAGGCATGTTCCTCGCTGATGCGCATCCCCGCCTTGATGCCCGAGGCGCGCGCCTTGGCGACTTCCTGGTTGAGCCGCTGGATGCCGTTGGCGTCGTCCGAATGGATCATCGCGCAGGCGCCTTCCTTGTCGAGGATGGCGAGGTTCTCGGGCACCGCGTCATAGGCTTCCATCTTGAAGCCGTACCAATCGGCCCAGACGGCGGCGCAGGTGTTGTTCGCCTTGAGCAGGTCGGCGATCTTATAGGCTTCCACGGCGTGGTGGAAGGCCGAGACGTGATAGCCGAACTCCTTGGCCATATCCATGACGACGGCCATCTCGTCGGCGCGGTAGCAATGGTTCTGGACCAGGATCTCGCCCTCCAGCACGCCGCGCAGCGTGTCCATGGCGAGGTCGCGGGCGGGCGCTTCGCCGCCCTTCTCCTCATAGCGGTCCCAGCGGCGCTTATATTCGGCCGCGCGCGCCCAGGTCTGGCGATCGACCGCGACATTGCCCATCCGGGTGGAAGGCATGCGGCCCTTCGAGCCATAGACGCGCTTGGGGTTCTCGCCACAGGCCATCTTGAGGCCATAGGGCGCGCCGGGGAATTTCATGCCCTGCATGGTGCGGGCATAGACGTTCTTCACCACCACCGAGCGGCCGCCCATCAGATTGGCCGAGCCGGGAAGGATCTGCAGCGTGGTGACGCCCCCGTTCGCAAGCGCGCGGCCGAAGCCGGGGTCCTGCGGCCAGACGCTGTGCTCGGCCCAGACCTCGGCCGTGACCGGGCCGGTCATCTCGTTGCCGTCCGAATTGGCCTGGACGCCGGGCGAAGGATAGTCGCCGAGATGGCTGTGGATGTCGATCACGCCGGGGGTGACATATTTGCCCTGCCCGTCGATCACCGCCGCGCCGGCGGCGTCGAGATTCTGGCCGACCGCGACGATCTTGCCGTCGCGGAACAGCACCTGGCCGCGATCGATCCGCCCGCCCTCGCCGTCGAGCACGGTGACGTTGGTGAGCAATGTCGGCGCGCCCGGATAGGCATGATAGGTCGAGGGGAAGGGATCGTGGCTATAGCCCTTGCCCTTGCCAGGACCGCTCGCCGCCGGCGCGGGATCGGAAGCGGCGCTCCGCGCCCTGGTGCCGCCGGAATCGCAGGCAGCGAGCCCCGCCAGCGCACCAAAGATGATTAACGTCCGGATCAAGCGAATCCTCCCCCTTGCGTAAGGAACGAGTGATCGCGCAGGTGCTGTCCAGTTGGCAAGCCGTCCTTCTTCGCAAAGAAACTGGACCACTCTGGACTATCCCCATTTTCTCTTGGGCTTGATTGGTGTTATTGACAGTTCCCGGAAGGGGAAGGTGCATCGTTGCGCTCCGCAATTGACCCCACCGAGCCATCATGGGTGGCAGCGCCCGTGAATCGACGAGTCGCGCTCGCGCTCGCCTTTTTCGGGCTGGCCTGCAGCCTGGCAGCTTTCGCAGGCTGGCTCCTCCATATTCCGTCCTTGCGCGGATTCGGCCTGAACGATTTCCCGATCTGGCCCTGGACCGCGATTGGCTATATCGGCCTGTCGCTGGGCTTCCTGGCCTCGTTCCTGGGCCGGCGGCGGCTGGCGATCAATTGCCTCGCGGTGCCGCTGACCATCGCCCTCGTCGCGCTGTTCGAGCGCTGGACCGAGATCGACCTGGGCGTCGACCGGCTGCTCTTCCCGAGCCAGCTCGACCAGTTCAGCTTCAGCTTTCCGGGGCGGGTGGGCATCAATCCGGCTGCGGTGTTCCTCGTGCTCGGCCTCGCCGGGCTCGGGCAATGCGTGCAGGACCTGGTGGCGAAGGAGATGCGCAGCCTGGTCGCGATGGTCGCGCTGGGGCTGGCCTCGTCGGCCGCGATCATCATCCTGTTCTCGCGCGCCGGCACCGGTCCGGCCCTGCCGCTGCTCACCACTTCGCTGCCCGCCGCGATCGTCTCGATCGCGCTGGCGCTGGCCGCGATCACCTGGAACAGCGGCTTTGGCTGGATGCGCGACCTGGCGCGCGATCCCGACAATCGCCGCATGCTGCAGATCCTGCTGCCCGCCGCGCTGATCCTGCCCGTGCTGCCGGCGGTGCTGGAACTGGTGCTCGCGCGGCGGATGGTGTTCACCGCCGCGCCGGGCCAGCTGCTGGCGATGCTCGGCAACGTGCTGATCGTCGGCACGATCGCCTATTGGGCCGTCACCCGGGTCGCGCGCGAGCAATCGGTGCAGGTGGAGCTGAGCGAGGCCATCGACGTCACCACCATGGCGCTTACCTCGCCCGACGGCCGGATCGTCCACTGGTCGGAAGGCGCGGCCCGCCTGTTCGGGTGGAGCGAGGAGGAAGCCCGCGGGCAGAACAAATATCTCCTGCTCCGCTCGCGCTGCGAAAGCGCCGAGACCACCCTGCCCCGCCGCCCGCAGGACGAGACGCAGGAGCTGGTGGAGACGACGCGGGACGGACGCGAGATCGCCATCCTCGAGCGCGTCCATCGCGTCGAGATCGCCGGGCGCGATCCGGTGATCATCCACAAGATGACCGACATCTCCGACCGGGCCCGCGCCGTGGCCGAGCTGCGCGAAAGCGAGGAGCGGCTCGCGATCGCCACCGCGACTCACGAGGTGGGCGTGTTCGAATGGGACGTTGCCACCGGCCGGCTCGCCTGGGCGCCCGGCGCGGAGGAACGGCTGGGGCTGGTGCCCGGCACCGTCACCAGCTTCGACAGCTGGCGCGACCAGATCGAGCCCGAGGACGCCGAACGGGTGATGGAGACGATCGAGGCAGCCGTCGCCGATCGCGCACCGCGCTTCAGCTTCCGGTATCGCTTCAAGAAGAGCAACGGATCGGTGCGCGCGGTGGAGGGATCGTCGCGCGCCTTCTACGACACCGATGGCAATCTGGTCCGCACCATCGGCGCCATGCTCGACATCACCGAGCGCGAGGAGCGCGAGGCGGCGCTGCGCCGCCGCGAGGCGCAGCTGCGCTCGATCATCGAAACCGTGCCCGAGGCGATGCTGGCGGTGGATGAGGAAGGCACGATCCGCGTGTTCAGCACCGCCGCCGAAGCGCTGTGGGACTATCGCGCCCATGAGGTGCTGGGCCATAATTTCGCGATGCTCACGCCCTATCCCCGCGACGAGGAAGCGGAATCGGAGACGCGGCTGGGCGCCTTCCTCAAGGCCGGCAAGCCGCTGGAACCGGGCCAGACGATCGCCGCCGCCGGCCTGACGCGCACCGGCGAGCATTTCCCGATGGAGATCCGGGGCGGCGTCGCCCAGATCGACGGGCATTTGCTCTACACGCTCTTCGCCCGCAGCCTCAGCGAGCAGTTCGCCGCCGAGGAGCGGCTGAGCGAGCTCAACGCCGAGCTTGCCCATGTCGGCCGCCAGTCGGCGATGAGCGAGCTCGCCGCCGACATGGCGCACGAGCTCAACCAGCCGCTCGCCGCCACCTCCAACTTCCTCGCCGCCGCGCGGATGCTGCTCGACAAGGGCGAGGAATTCGAACGGGTCGGCGAATTGCTGCGCATGGCCAATGAACAGACGCTGCGGGCCGGAGAGATCATCCGCCGACTGCGCAGCTTTACCATGCGCGGCGAAGTGGATCTGCGCGCCACCCCGCTGGCGCCGACAATTCGTGACGCAGCCGATCTGGTCCTCATCGGAACCAGCCAGTTCAACATCAGGCTGACTTACGATCTGGACCCCGAAATACCCTGCGTCTTCGCGGATCGCGTACAAGTTCAGCAAGTCGTCGTTAATCTTTTGCGCAATTCCATAGATGTCCTTCGTCAACAAGGCGCCAACGATCGCCGGATTACCGTGAGGTCACGCAAGTCTACCAAAGATATGATTGCAATAGAGATCGCTGATAGTGGACCGGGCATACCGGAACCAATGCTCGACCAACTCTTTTCCCGTTTTACGACAACGAAGAAAGAAGGTGCAGGAATGGGTATTGGACTTTCCATCAGCAAGCGTATCATTGAAGCCCATGGTGGGGTTCTGAGCGCCGAAAACCGACCCGAAGGGGGCGCGGTTTTCCGCTTCACGCTACCCACGACGGAACAGGGTGGAGAGTAGATGACAAAAACGGTCTATATCGTGGACGACGACGATGCCGTCCGGGCCTCTTTGCACAGTCTCCTTTCGCTTCGCTCCGATCTGGTGATCCGGGCCTTTCGTTCGGGCGACATTTTCCTGGAATCGCTGGCGGATCTCGATCCGGGGGTGCTGCTGCTCGATTTCCACATGCCGGGCTCGACCGGGCTCGACGTGCTCAACGCGGTGACCAGCGATCCGCGCTTCGTGGCGATCATCCTGACCGGCCAGGGCAATGTCGGCCTGGCGGTGCAGGCGATGAAGGCCGGTGCGCTCGATTTCATCGAGAAGCCCTATGAGGCCGAGTTCCTGATGACGGCGATCGACCTCGCCTTCTCCCGGCTCGAGGAAGGCAGCGAGGCGGCGACCCGGGTCAATGCCGCGGAATCGAAGATCGGCAAGCTCTCGCCGCGCGAGAAGGACGTGCTCAAGGGACTGATCGAGGGACGCTCGAACAAGATCATCGCCTATGAGCTCGACATCAGCCCGCGCACCGTCGAGATCTATCGCGCGAACCTGATGGAGAAGCTGGAGGTGCGCAGCCTTTCCGAAGCCCTGCGCATCGCCTTTGCCGCAGGGATGTTCCCCAAGAGCTAGGGGCCCCTGCTCAGCGCTCGGGATAGCCCCAGCCGGGCAGCATCTCCTCGATAGCGCTGGCCGGATCGTCGCGCGGGATGCGCGGCGGATATGCCGCATCGGTCGCCGCGCCCCCGACCACCGCGACGGCGCGCCAGCGCGGATCGGCGCGGAGCGCGGCCTCGCCGCCGGGCCGCAGGGCCAGCGCGGCCTCGTCGATGACCAGGACCGGGCTCCGGGCCAGCCAGCGCTCGACGCGCGGATCATCGAGATTGTCGATGGTGACGAGATCGGCGCCCGCCATGGACAGGTGCGCGATCAGCGTGCTGCGGAGGCCCATCTCACGCGCAACGAGCACCAGCAATGGGAACCTGGGGCTCACCTGGCCCTCCTGCGACTTGCGACCCGGGCTTCCCGCCCGCAGCTGCGCGAATCTATGCGCGATGATGCAGATACTGCCATCCGTGGCTTCTACCTAAGTGTCGGACCGCAAAGGCGGATCAGAATGAAAAGGTGAGATCGGCGTGCCCGAAGCGGGTGTCGCCGGTGTGCGGCGCATTGGGCGCGTCATGCAGGAAACGGCCCTTGGCGAGCCAGGCGGCGCCGAGCTCCAGGCGCAATTCCTGCGGCACCAGCCAGCGGCGGCCACGCAGCTCGAACTGGGTGCCGCCGAAACGCCCCGCGCGACCGGTCCGGTCGGTCACGCCGGTCGCCGAGAAACTGTCGGTCGCGGAGGCCAGCCACGCGCCGCGCACCGATGCCATCAGGTCGAGCCGCCTGGAAGGCCTGGCCTCGAAGCGGATGCCCGGCGACACGATGTTCGCCCGTCCGAGTGCGCCATAGAGCGAGAGCGGGCCGAAATCGGCGCGGCGGGCGCCATAGAGCGTGTCGAAGCGCGTGAAGGTGTCGGGACTGGCCGTGTCGCCGCTGGCATAGTCGAACAGCGCGGCGAGGCGCGGCGCCCAGCCGCCACCGAAGGTCCAGCCCGCCTCGGCGTGCACGAAGCCCGCGCGGACCCGAAGATCATGCACATCCGTCACCGCGGCGGTGGCACGGGCCAGGCCGCGCTGCAGGGCGGTTTCCACTTCATAGTCGAGCGCATGCGTCGCGGGCGCCCGGCGCAGGCGCATGCCGAACGTCACCAGGCGGCGGTTGCGGGTCGGGTGCGTCGCCCGGTCATGCTCGATCAGGCGAAAGGCATAGGCTTCGAGCGCGCTCTTGCCGAACAGGCTGGCGAGCGTGGCGTTGCCGCCGAAGAACTCGATATTCTCGGTCGCGCGGTCGAGCTGGACCTTGTTGTCATAGATATCCGCGGGCGTGTCCGGCAGCGCGGTGAAGGGCCGCGTCCAGAACAGGAAAAGCTGGTTGCGGCGCGCATCCTGCATCTCGAGCCTGGCGCCGAGATAGGTGGGTACGCCGTTGGGGAAATCGGTGCGCCCGACGAGGCGGCTCGCGCCGATGTCCATCGCGAACTTGCCCATGGTGAGCTGCATGCCCTTGGCGGGCCGCCAGGCGAGATAGGCCTGGACCGGCTCGAGATCGTTGATCTCGTTGGTGCGCACCGAGCTCCCGGCGCTCTCGCCATAACCGCGCGCGTCGACCAGCTCGCCGGCCAGCGTGAACCCGCCGATCTCGGCCTTTGCCGCCAGCACCGAGCGGAACGAGAGGAAGCTGTCATGCTCGGGCGTGTTCGGGCGAAACTGCCCGCCGATCGTCTCGGCGCGGGCGCGCAGGCTGCCGTTCACGCTCAGCTTCATCCCATCCTGCGCGAATGCCGGCATGGCGGCGAGCGGCAGGATCGCCGCGCAGGCGACGGGGATGCGAACGGAACGGGTCAAGGGTCACTCCGGAGATGGTTATCCGGAAAATTATAGGATGATTTGCGAGCCCCGGGCCGAAGCCCAGTGGAAACTACGCCGCCTCCGGGCGATTCCGGGGATAGTCCTAAAATGATCCTAGTTTCTCTTGCGTGCCAGGACAACCCCTCGGCCGCAGCCGCCTACAATGGAACCGCCGGAAGGCAATGGAGGATCAGGAATGTTCGGCAGGATCGACAGATGGCCGCTTGCGAAGAAGAGGCCGGTGGCGTTCGCGCTTCCCGGCACCCTGGCCCTCGGCCCGGGCTGCAACGACCATGTGTCGAACAAGGCGCTCAGTAGCGGGAACGACGACTGGATGTCGCCCTGACGCTCCCGCTCCCCATCCAATTTCAGTCGAGACAGGCTCTCGCCGAGAGCCTGTTCCCTCGCAGGAGACGCATGAGATGCTTACGAAGTTGAAGATTCCAACGAAGATTCTGTCGCTCGTCACCCTCATCGCCACTGTGGGGATGGGCGTCGCACTGTTCGGATCGAGCGCGCTCCTGCGCATCGACACGAGCTATTCGGAAGTGATCGATAAGCAAATGCCGGCGACGACCGAGCTGGCGCGCGCCAATCGCCGGGCATCGGACATCGCCTATGCCGGCTACCGCGCCTTTGCCTATGACGGTGCCTCGAAGGCCGCGCAGGAAGCCGGCAAGGTGGAAGAGAATAATTTCCTGACGGCCAACAAGCTGCTCGACAATGCCGAGGCGCTCCAGCCCTCGCTGAAGCCGCAGCTCGACCAGTTCCGCAGCCAGATCGCCAGGGTGCATGCGCTCGCGTCGCAGGCGATCGCGCTCGGCCAGCGCGACGACGATGCCGGCGCCAAGGCAAAGCTCGCCGAGATGGATCCGCTGCTCATCGACCTTTCGGCGCAGATGGCGAAGCTCAACGACGACCAGCTCGCCAGCGGCAAGAACCGATCGACCGAACTCACCGAGAACAGCTATTCCACCGTCTATACGATGCTGATCGTCAGCGTGGTTTCGATCCTGATCGCGATGGGCGTCAGCTTCTTCGTTTCGCGCGCCGGGATCACCCAGCCGCTCGCCCGCCTGCAGGACACGATGCGCGCGCTGGCCGGCGGCAACAACCGGGTCGAGGTGCCGGGCACCGAACGCGGTGACGAGCTGGGCGCGATGGCGAAGACCGTGCTGGTCTTCCGCGACGCCGCCCAGGCCCAGGAAACCGCCGCCGCGGCCAAGGCCGTCGCCGATGCCGAGCAGAAGATGGTGGTCGACACGCTGAGCGAGAATCTCGGCGAAGTCGCCAAGGGCGACCTGACCGCGGAGATCGCCCGCGAGTTCCCGAGCGACTATGCCGCGCTCAAGACCAATTTCAACGCGGCGCTGACCAGCCTGCGCACGCTGATCGGCTCGGTGATGGAATCGACCTCGACGATCCAGACCGGCTCGAGCGAGATCGCCCAGGCCTCGGAAGACCTGGCCCGCCGGACCGAAGCCAATGCCGCCAGCCTGGAGGAGACCTCCGCCGCGGTCGCGCAGATGGACGAGCGGCTGAAGATCATGGCCACCTCGGCCGGTCGCACGGTGGCGCGCGCCGACGGCGCGATCTCGACCGTGTCAGGCGGCCGCGCGATCGCGGACGAAGCGGTGCAGGCAATGACCCGGGTGTCGGAGTCCGCCAAGGGCATCGACAGCGTGATCGAGGGGCTGGACAAGATCGCCTTCCAGACGCGCGTGCTCGCGATGAACGCCGCCGTGGAAGCGGGCCGTGCCGGCGAAGCGGGCCGCGGCTTCGCGGTCGTCGCCGATCTCGTCTCGGCGCTGGCGATGCGGGCGGAGGAAGAGGCCGGCCGCGCCCGCGACCAGCTGACCGCGACCCAGACCGACATCGTCGCGGCAGTGGAGATGGTCGAGAAGGTCGACGGCGCGCTGGCCGATATCTCGAGCGACGTCGGCGAGGTGCACACGCTGCTCGCCGAGATGGCGACGGACAATGCCGCGCAATCGACTGCCATCACCCAGATCAGCACCGCCATCGGCTCGATGGACCAGGCCACGCAGCAGAATGCCGCCATGGTCGAGGAAACCTCCGCCGCCGCCCGCAACCTGAACACCGAGGTCAGCGCGCTTTCCGAACAGGCCGGCCGCTTCACGGTAGGCAATGCCGCCGCCGTGCGCCCGGCCATGCGCTCCGCTTCGGCCCCGGTGCCTGCGCGCGCGGCCAAGCCCGCCGCGAAGAAGGCCGGGGCCTATGTTTCCCCGGTGAAGGCGCTGCCGCGCACCAAGACCACGCCGAACAGCGGCGGGAACGACGACTGGACGGCGTTCTGATGCCGCCGCTCCCATAGGATTTTAGTCGAGACGGGCTCTCGTCGAGAGCCCGTTTCATTTCAGGAGAAGTACTAGATGCTCGCAAAGTTGAAGATTCCAACCAAGATACTGGCGCTCGTCGCCATCGTCGCCACCGTGGGAATGGGCGTCGCGCTGTTC
>JAESGN010000350.1_pt1 | contig 54375 bp, 71 predicted proteins | sample 9269731 | NCBI WGS metagenome assembly JAESGN01 (sample SAMN15720683, study PRJNA650826) | algae metagenome | isolation source: Mojavia pulchra JT2-VF2 and co-occurring heterotrophs from desert soil | place: USA: Cadiz Valley, Joshua Tree National Park, CA | collected 1998-06-08
CATTGGCGCAGATAAATCTGAATTGCCCGGCCAGCATCTGATAGCTGCTGGTGCCATCGTGCGAGTTCAGCAGCACGATTTCGTTAGCTTCCGCGCCGTTGATCTGGCTGGCGTGGCGTAGGCGCAGCAGGTGTTTCGTGTGTTCGCGCCGCCTCTCGTTGCGTACACGGGTCTGGCACACCATGAAGGGCTGGAAGCCTTCTTTGCGAAGCTCAGTCAAAACCGTAGCCGTGGGGATGTAGCTGTATCGCTCCGAACGGCTCTCATGCGGGGAGTCCGCGAAGATGGACGGGGCCACGCGCCGGATTTGGTCATCCGACAGGGGATAGTCGGAACGCAGTGCGGGGGAATGGTTTGCGAAACGGGATGCGAGCATGTCTTTCTCCTGACTTGGCTGTTGAAGAAACACCGGATTCCTAGATTCGGAGCCCAGCCTTTCGGCTGTTCGGTGCAGTCGGCACGAGGAACCCGGTTGGCCCTGTTGCCACCGTCTTTCCTGAGTTCATCGCCCGCGACGGTCAGGAGCGCGCGGACGGGGGCCGTCAAGGAGACAAGCGCAGGGTTGGTGCGGCCCGCAGGCGCAGCCGAGGACACGGCCCTGCGCGCCTTGACGGCACACGGCCGCGGGCTACAGTCGCGGACAAGGTGATGAGTCAGGGAAGACGGCTGGACAAGGCAACGGCCCCTCAACACGCCGACCGCACGGCAAGCGAAGCGCGCAGGCCCGAAGCTGGAAGCCGGGCCGGAGGCGTCAGCCGACCGGAGGGAGGGGACGATGGAAGCCCGTCAGGGGCGAAACCCCGCAGGGGGTTCGATGCGCAGCACGACAGCGCGACCGGCCATCTCCCAGGTGGCCGGGGACGTCCACATGACTTCAACGAAATCCCCTTGGACTGCTACTCGCCCAGCCATCGGCACAATGGCAATGACATGGACATACGAGCCCTACAAGACGATGAACTGATGGCCCAGGCCCGAGACTGGCGGCAACGGGCACTGCGCGGAGAAAAAAACGCACGCGGCTTTGCGCACGAACTGGAATGCGAAGTGCGTCGGCGCTTCCCCAAGAACGACAGGCCCTTGACGCTGCCGCCCGTGCGCCTGCTGGGCACGGTGTCGCAGCCTATCCAGCGTCGATGGAAGCCCTGGTGAACGCCCAGGGGGAGTAGAGAAAAGGGGCGTGGCGCCCCTTGACAGAATCAGAAGACGATCCGCCCCGCCAGCCGCGCATCCCGCGCATAGGCACTCAGCCGCTTCTCGGCACGAAAGTGCAGATCGCGCTCGATCGGCAACCCCAGCCGCCCGCGCACGGTCGCCAGTTCCTGCAGGCTGACCCAGCCCAGCTCGGGCATCCCCAGGCCCAGATCGCACAGACCGAAAGCATGGTCGTGATCGTCCGGGTCGATCTCGGTCAGCAGCCAGGTCGCGCCGGCATCCGGTGTGAACAGCTTGAGCACAGGGGCCGGATCAAAGTCCGACGTTTCGGTGGATTGCCGGCCGTTGGCCAGCAGCAGCGCACGCTGCTCGTCGGTGATGAATGCGCAGTTCATGGTGAACTCCTGAAGGATGCCGGGCGGAATTGCCCAGCCCTTCCGGGGCACGGCGCAGCGCAAGCAGTCAAGGGTCATCGACGGCCGCAGGCCGCAAGCGCCATCGGCGCGCAGCCCTTGACGGCGAGCACGCCGTGGCACGATGAAGGAAACAGCAAGCCGCCCCTCCAACGAAGGCACGGACTGGCAAGCGAAGCGCGCAGCGCCACAGGCGCGGAGAAACCCGCACCGGGCGCAGCAGAAAAAATGCGCCGCCCCCGCAAGGACGACGCACCGAAGGCTGCGCAGCGCGATCAGTTCGCCGCCGGCACCGTCATCGACTGCAACTGCTCGATCACGCCAGGCTCAACGAACACGCAAGCCTGCTCGTCCGCGATCGGCACGTTGAACAACTGCGCGAACACCGTGCGTCGCAGATGGGCCAGCCGGCCCGTCCGGTATACCTGTTCGGGCTTCATGCGCCCGCCGGCCTGCGAGCCGCTGCGCTGCGGATCGCATTCGACCAGCGCGACAAAGCCATCGTCGGACAGCTTCTGATGCTCGGGGCACAGACCCCAGCCCGTCTTCGTATGGCGCTCCATGCTGGCGCGCAGGCGCTTGTCCAGCAGGATGGTGCCGGTATCGAACGCCGTGCCGCAAACGAGGCAAACGTGCTGTTCGAGGGAAACGTGTGATTTATCGTTCATGACGATCTCCGGTTGCACGGGCGGAATTGCCCGGAACCGTCGCCCCCACGGCGTAGCGCAGCAGTCAGGGGTCGCAGACGGCCGCCAGGACGCAAGCGCGCACAAGCGCGCGCCGCCCTTGACGGCGAGAACGCCGTGATACGGTGAAGGGAACAGCAAGACCGCTCACACCCGCCCACTGCAAACACCCACCTTTAGGCAAGCGCAGCGCGCAGGCCCGGATCAGCGAGCCGGGCCGGAGGCGTCAGCCGAGTGAAGCGAGGGAACGATGAAAGCCCGAATGGGGCGAAACCCCGCAGGGGATTCGATGCGCAGCACGACAGCGCGACGACGGCACGCCGGGACGCCCGAATGCGAGGAACAGAACTACTCGCTGTCCGTCTTGCGCTGCTCGATTTGCAACCGCGCCCGCTCGGTCGCCTGCTGCAACCGCTCGCCCAGCACGGCGCGCGGTGGCAAGCTGGTCAGGTACTCGGCCACGTGGATGCCCGACTTGTCCAGTTCCAGCAGCTCGATCTGCTCGGACTTCTTGCCGGTGCAGAGGATGATCCCCAGCGGTGAGGCTTCTTCGGACTCCCGCTCGTGCAGGTCGAGCCAGCGCAGGTACAGCTCCATCTGCCCCTTGTAAGCGGCCTTGAACTCGCCGACTTTCAACTCCACTGCCACCAGCCGCCGCAGCTTGCGGTTGTAGAACAGCAGGTCGAGGTGAAAGTCGTCGCCGTCGATCTGGATGCGCTTCTGACGGGCAACGAACGTGAAGCCCACGCCCAGCTCCAGCAGGAAGGATTCCATTTCGCGGATGATCGCGGCCTCCAAGTCGCCTTCCTGCCAGGTGTCTCGCAGGCCCAGGAAATCGAGGATGTACGGGTCTCGCATGACCAGAGCGGGCGACATGCGCTGCGCATCGCGCATCCTCGCCAGCTCTTGCGCAATCGTCTCGTCCGGCTTTTGAGATAGCGCCGTGCGCTCGTACAGCATCGAGTCGATGCGCTCGCGCAGCGTCCGCACGCTCCAGCGCTCGATGTTGGCCATCTGTGCGTAGTAGTCTCGCTGGAGCGGGTCTTTCAGCGGCAGCAAGGCCACGAAATGCGACCAGCTCAATTGTCGTGACAGCGTCACGACAATTGGCTCGTCCGTGTAGGTAGCCGCGAACTGCACCATCCGGCGCAGGTTCTTGTCCGCGAAGCTGCGGCCGTAGTCCTGCACAAGCTGCGCAGCCAAGGTCGGCAGGATCTCATCACCGTATCCGGCCCGCTGACCAGCCAGCACTTCCGTGTGGATGCGCTGGCCGATGCGCCAAAACAGCAAGGTCAGCTCGGCGTTGACCGCTGACGCGGCGCGCTGCCGCGCCGCGTCGATCAGTACTCGAATGTCGCCCAGCAGCGTGGCTGGTGCCACAGATGACGCCACGGCTGCTTTGCGCCTGTTCATGCCGTGACCTCCTTCTGGTCCTGCATCAGATTCGGCGCAGCCCGCTTGGAATCAGGCGGCACGGCGCGCGTGGCGGCTTTGCGATGCCGGAATGGACGGTAGTTACCCAGGCTGGTGCGGGTCTTGTCGTCGTCCGTGACCACAGGAGACGGCTTCGGCAGCGCAGCCGGCGCATGGCCGTCGATGGCGCCCCGGCGTAGGGTGGCCACTTTCTCGGCAGCGGCACGCACCGGGTCATCCTCTGCATGGACATACGCCATGAACTGCGTGACGGTCTTGTGCGCAGTCAGCGCCATGCCGACCTTGATGGGGATACCGGAGTTGGCAATGTCGGTCGCCGCACGATGACGGATGCCGTGTGTTCCGACATGCGCTACCTCTGCGCGGCCTAAGATGCGCTTCCAGCCGTTGTAGTACGTGCTCTCGGGCAATGGCTTCTTGGCATCAAAGATGGCTGGACACACGTAAGGCGAGTTGTCGATGCGGGGCGCATTGCGCAGCAACTGGTACGCCGCCTCGCTCATCGGCTTGGACATATCGCCCGTCTTGCTGTCAGACCAGACGACCCGGCGATTCTCGAAATCCACCCAAGCCCATTCGAGCGTGCGGATTTCGGTCATCCGCGCGGAAAACTCGAATTGCAGGCGAACCGCCAGCGTCACGGTCGGATGCTCCAACCCCAGGGCATCCGCACGGTCGAGGTAAGCATAGAGCCGCCCCAGTTCCTCGTTGTTGATATACCGCGTCTCGCCGTCCTCGCGGTACTTGGGGACGTGTCGGCATGGATTGGAGCCGTCAGGCCGGTAGCCCCACACCTCGGCCATGTTGAACATCTTGCGCAAACAGGCCAGAACCCGATTGGCCGTAACGCCGATCTTTGCCTTGTCCTTCATCAGCGTGGTGATGTGCGCCCGCGTTACGTCCGGCACCTTGAGCTTGCCCAGGGTAGGCAGGATGTGGCGGTCGATGTAGCCCTGGTAGGAATCGACCGTCCGGGGCTTGTTGCGCGGCTTGGAGTATTCCTCGATGAACTGCCCGCACAGTTCCTTGACCGTCGGGGCCATGCGGGCAGCCAGCTTGGCGGCGCTGGGGTCGTCGCCCTTGCGCACGTCGGCCAGCCAGTCCTGTGCGATCGACCGCGCTTGCTCGACGGTCAGCTCGCCGAACTGGCCGATCTTCGGCTTGCGGCGCTCGCCCCAGTTCGTGCGGTACTGGAGCATGAAGACCTTGCGGCCGTGGGCGGTGACTTTGCAGAGAAAGCCGGGGACAATGGTATCCCGCAGTTCGTAATCCTTGCCGGTGACTTCTGCCGTATCGACAGCGGATTTGGTGAGTTTGATCTTAGCCATGACGCCTCCTAGTTCGAGATCGAACGCAGGAACCAGCCAGGAGCCACGGCATCAGAATGTCTGCCGCAATCGGTCTGGTCTAGGCGTAAGGCTAAACGGGACTAGCCTCTTGGAAAACCAAGCGCAGCAAGGCTCTGCGGGTTCCAGCGTGGTCTCATGCTAGTCTCGGGACTCAATCTCAAAATCCCCCGCCGCAAGGCGTGCCGGTTCGATTCCGGCCCCGGGCACCACCTCGATTTCTTGAGGTAGTCGGCAATCCCCGCTTTTTCTGCTTTTCCCTTGCCTGACAAAGGCTTGGGGGTGATCGGCATTTCCGGCCGTTCCCGCCTTTCCCGTCCGTTTTCCCCGTTTCCATGCCATGATTCCCCAAAAAACTACGCAGCATGGGGAACAGCAGGCATGGCCTCGATCACGAAATTGGGCAAGAAATGGCGCGCCCAGGTGGCCCGGAAAGGGGTGCGAAAGTCGGCCGTCTGGGACACCGAAAAGGAGGCCATCGCCTGGGCCGCGCGCGTCGAAAAGGAGATCGACGCGGGGGTGTTGCGCGACAAGACCTTCGGCCAGGCAGTCGAGCACTACCTCGAAACCGTCAGCGTGCGCAAGGGCAGCCCGGAATGGGAGCGCCGCCGCTTCGATGCGTTCACCGTCTTCTTCAAGGCCGACACCGAGCTCGCCAGCATCACCAGCGCGACGGTCGGCCAGTGGCGGGACTGGCGCCTGAAAGGAGAGCCGAAGACCGATACGAGCCCGGGCCGGCCGCCGGTGAGCGGGTCGACCGTTCAGCGAGAAGTGAACCTTCTGCGCAACCTGTTCACCGTGGCGCGCGACGAGTGGAAGTGGATCGACCACAACCCCTTCCAGGGCGTGCGTCTCCCAGACGAGAACGACCCGCGGCACCAACTTTGGCGCTGGCAGGACATGCGCCGGGTTCTGCGCGCGGATCGCACCGGGAAGACCGCCGAGGTCATCAGGGCCTTCCACATTGCCCTGCACACGGCCCTGCGACTATCGGAGGTGCTGACGGGTCGCTACGACCCAGCACGCAGGCTTTTCGAGCTGCACCGCAGCAAGAGCGATGGAACGAAGCGGGTTCTCGTGCCGGTCCCGCGGAGGGCTGCCAAGCTGTTCCCCGCCGTTTTCACTGTGGACCCGAACGAGGCAAGCGCCCTGTTCTCGAGGCTCACCGACCAGTTGATGATCGAAGACCTGACCTTCCACGACACGCGGGCCACCGCGCTGACGCTGCTCTCTCGGCGGATGGACGTGATGACCCTGGCCAGGATCAGCCGCCACAAGGACATCAACCTGCTGTTCAACACCTACTACCGGGAGCGGCCAGAGGAGATCGCGGCGCGGATCTAGCGCCCTACTTCGCCGCCGCCTCGGCGATTTTGCGCATCGAGCAGGCCGCCCGCCCACCACCAGAAACCCAGCATCCATGCGGGTTGCGGCCAGATCAGTGTCGTTTCGCCCACCACCAGCAGGCCGGCTCAGGCCCACCGTCGCACTACAAAACCGGCTGCAAAATATTCCGGAAATTATTCCGGCGTCAGCCCTCCTCAACTACATTCGCGCCATGACCCGCAAGACCTTCTGGCGCATCGCGCGCGACGTCCTCATCGTGTATTGGGCGCTCGTGCTGATCGCCTACTTCTCCGCAGATGAGCCACATTCCACTGGGGCGGGTGTGGCGTGGCGCCTCTTGATCACGTCCGCCATCTGGTTGGCGTTCTGCAAGTTCGTTATGTGGCCTACGCTCAGCTACCTAGAGAAGCAGCGCGCCGACAGTCCGCCCGAAAACTAGCCACTGGCGGCTGGGCGACAATGCAGCCCATGAAACGCCTCCTCCGCACTGCCGCCGCGGCGCTGCTTGCCGCTTCCGCCCTCATCGCCTCAGCCGCCGATCGCGACATCATGGCCTGGGGCACAGCCGCTACCGACGAGGCCGCGCCGTTCGTTACATCGCTGCGCATCGGCTGCACCATGGAGCCGTCGGCCTGCATCGCCTCGTACAAGCCGGCTCCGGGGATCAAGTACATCACGATCCCCTTCGGGCAGGCCGACAAGCCCGACCTGGTGATGCAGCGCGCATCCATCTACTCGAAGCTCTCGCTCGAGCATGCGGTCCTGAAGGAGGTGAGCATCGACGACGCCTGGTCGTTCATGCGGCGTGCCAACGTGCCGGACAAGGGCAAATACATCAACGACCTGATCGACGCTGTGAAGTCGGCCAACCCGAAGCTGCAGTTCGGGGTGACCTTTTACGAAGACGAGATCGACCAGGTGAAAAAGAACTCTGCCAACCTGCCGGCCGATGCTCGCGCGAAGGTGGATCGCGTCGCACTCTATTTGCACTTCCGGTCGAACTGGGAGAAATATCCAGAGTACGTCAGCGAAACGAAGAAGCTGTTCCCGAACGCTGTGATTTACGGCGGCGTCTACCACTACGACCGAATCGACTACCTGAAATGCAAACAGGGCGGCAAAGATAAATGCTCCAAGAATGACGAATTTCGGCTTTACCAAGATGCATTGAATCTGCAGCTTGGGCTTCTGAAATCAAAAGCTATTGGCGGCCTCGAGCTCTACCCGGGATTTCTTGGCGCCGAGGACAAATGGTGGGGCTGGTCGGATTCTGCGATGTGCGATCAAAGACGCAAATCCGAATGCATCGAGAACAGCAAAATCATGTCGAACGACACCGTGCGCGCTCTGAGGTAAATCGGACCCCCCATGAAGCTGGAAATTTCTAACATCCACACAGCGGTCGCCAAGTGGAGTTTCTTCATTCTTTTCCCAGGGTTCTTTTTTTACCACTCTGCGGTCGGACTTGGCGTGTTCCCCGGGGTGCTTGGCGGGTTCTTCTCGCCAATGTCCGTGCTGCTGCTTCCCTTGCTGGCGCTTGCGTACCTGCGCACTGTAACGCAATCAAAGATCACTCTCACATGGATTGATCAAATCTTCTTTGTCTACGTCGGATTTTTCCTGCTCGTCATATGCTTTCAATACATCGGCGAGGCGCCTATTGAATTACTGGGGCAGCACACCGCCTCAATTGTTCACTTGCTCTGCTGTTTCTTCATATTCAAAATGGCAGACTTTGGATCAAGATCCTTTCGCGTCGTTGCGCTCGTGTGTTTTATTGCAATGACGCTTTTGATTTTTCGGCTCTCTGTTGACGGTACTTTTTACCTGCGACAGGATGCGGAAGATGGAACGGGCGTGGCCTCGTATCAAGGCTTTGCGCGGTCTTATATGGTGACCGCCGTCGTGCTGGTGGCGTTCTTCCAAAAGCTCAGGCATAGAATTGCGATCTACGCCATTGCAATTCCTTCGCTTTACCTGGCTGTCGCGCGAAGTGAATTCGCCGCCTTTTTTGTGTTCGCCGCTCTTTTTGAGATCGCAAGCTCGAAGCGGCCCTTCGTGACCATTTTTACAGTCGCCGTTGTGGCCATTGCCCTCTACGCCTCTCTCGACATCCTGTCGTCCTTGCTGCCCGAAAATCGGGTGCTCGAGCTGCTGATGTCCAACGAGTCAACCAGCGGCGAGGCCCGGGACGAGTACACCGATGCCGCGATCCAGACGATCAAAAACTACCCCATCCTGGGTGCCTACGGCAGCTACATCTACGTCACCGGCATCGGGTCCGAGGCGCACAACATTTTGTCGGCGTGGGTCGACCTTGGACTATTCGGGATGCTGCTGTTCTGCTGGATGCTCGCTCGCACACAGTGGCGACTGCTCAAGCTTTCGCTGAACCGCCATGTGCGGGCGGTCACTGCATTCAAGCTTGCGCTGTGCCTGCTGCTGATGACGATCTTCCTGCTGTTCACCGCCAAGGACTTCACGTACATGCTGGTGGGCGCAGGCCTGGGGAGTAGCGCCGCCTTCGTAGCTTGGCGGCGCAAGGCACTGCGACAGCAGCGCCGCGAGGCGGAAAGAGCGCAGGAAAGCCAGCAGGCTATTGGCCGGGTGCTGGCATAGCGCTGGGCGTCAGCGCGTCGTAGGAGCGCTCGCAGGCGATGCCGGCGATCCTGAGCCGGTCAGCGTATTCCGCCAGTTCTCCCGCTCGTTTGTCAGCCCGGCCGAGCACGTCAACGAGCACCCCAAGGGGATCGGCACCAGGCTGGTCCGGGATTGCGGCGGTAGTGCAGGCACCCGCGCGGGCTCGACCGGCGGCGCCAGCGGCAGCTTCGCGCAGGCCGTCAGCAGCAGCGCGAGCGCCGCGCAGGTCATCTTCCAGGGACGTGATCCGGGATTGGGCATCGGTGGCCTCCTTCGTGACGGCCGCGGCACGGCGCTGTTCCTCTGCGCGCTGGGCGCGATCAGCCAGCCGCTGACTCTCGGCGTCGGTAGCGCGGCGGTCGGCGGCCGCCTGCTCAAGCTCGGCCACGCGCACGGTCTGCAGTCCCAGCAGCGCCAGCAGCATGCCGACCAGCACCAGTTTCCAGTTGCTGAGCAGCCAGGTTAATGCCGCAGCCACCGGCAGTCCTTCGCGTGATGGCCTTGGCCGCCGCAGAGGCAGCACCAACGTCCGTCGGCGGTCATGGGTATCGCGCCTTGGCCGAGTCGATCGAACTGCGCGCGTCGCCACCCAGGAACACCAACCGCTCGGCTTCGCGCCGGCGCTGAAGGCCCTTCATGACCGAGCCGCCGGCCATGTTCCACCGCGGGAACTGGCTGGCCGCGCCAGCGTAGTCGCCCGCGTTCAGCAGCCGGATCAACGTCGAGGCGCTCAGCGCCGCGCGACCGGCGTTGTAGAAGATCGAGACCAGCGCATCGAACTGGCGCTGTGTCAGCGGCACCAGCACGGCCTTGCGCACCGCCGGCTCGAACTCCAGCGCCATCCGACGCGCGAAGCGCTGGTTGGCCTCGTCCAGCGTGATGGTCAGGCCCTCGACCACATCCGGTCCGGTGTCGCCCCAGCCGATGGTCCAGGGAGCGCCGCTCAGCCCTGCCGAGGGGCGCCCTGCACGCTCGGCCTTTGCGCGCGGCGATGCGGGGTCAGGGTAGGCTCGCAGCCGCAGTTCTTCATAGTAGTGGCAGATCTCGGTGCCGTCCGGGCCGAGTTGCAGGGATTCATTCACGAGCGCGCCCTCCTCGCCTTGAACCGCTGCCAGATTGCGCCCACCCTTGCGCGCTGTCCCAACACGTAGAGCTCGACGCGCTGGGCAACAGAGAGCATCTGGAGCGCCGAGATGTCGGTAGCCTCGTCGGGCGCCACGTCGCCGGCCCACGCCCGCGCGCTGCACAGCAGCACCACGACCAGGCTGTAGGCCAGCAGAACCATGCCCGGGCCGGGCCACTCGCCGGCCAGCGGCAGCAGCACCATGCCGACGGCGATGGCCGCCCAGATCGCGTACTCGACCACCACCGGCCACCGCGTGTTCTTGGGCATGGCGTTGAGCCGGCAGCCGGCGATCGCGAAAATTGCGGCGCTCGCGGGCCAGATGGCCAGTGCGTAGAGCCGGGCGATGTCCCAGGTCATGGCGTGTCCCCCCTGCTGCCGCGCGCCAGGTCGATGGCCTTGAAGATGAAGCGCACGATGGCCCGCAGCAGCTTGGGCCAGTCGTCGCCGATTGCGCCGATCAGCAGCGCCACCGGCGTGATCAGCACGCGCTCGGTCAGCGAGCTGTAGTAGCTGCTCCCGATGCCGGCCAGGCTGACGGTGATCAGCACGGCCAGGCCGGCCACGCGCAGGAAGTACCAGAGCGCCGCGGCGCGCGAGGTCTTCTCCCGTCGCTTCAGCGCGAACGACGCGCCGATGACCGACGCCAGCACGATCACGATGTAGGGCCCGACCACTGCGGCGACGTTGGGCGCGTAGACCAGGCCGGCGAGGAAGATGCCGAAGCCGACGGCATCGGTGACGGAAGGTTGGCCGTTCATCAAAAGAACCTCAACATTCCCTGATCTCGGCATTCCAGGAGACCTCGAAATCGACGCCCGAACTCATCGCGGATGACGAGGTGAGCCGCAGTCGTTGGCGGGTGGCGTTGGAATCCAAAACGTAGTCCCGCACGATCTGACCGCCGACGGTCCCGCCGTTGAAGGACGCCCCATCCTTGCCGCCGACTTTCAGAACGATCTGCGGCGTCCGCGGATAACGCATGGGGAAAACAAAATACGAGGAAGTCTGGTCCGTCGATGCCGTTGTGGTCGCCTGCCAGCGCCCGCCCTGGCGCTGCATCCGCATCGGGAAGTTTGCCCCCAGGTAGGCTCCGCCTGCAGCGTTGTAGAGCAGCAGGTTGTTGAGCATCCCCGTGGGGGCGCCAGTGATCCCGTCGACGATGATCCGATCGGAGGCCGCTGTGCCGGAATCCAGAAAGGTCACGACAACGTTCCCCAGGGCGTTCACATCGAAGGTCACGCCCTGCACATCGATGTTCAGCTTCTGCGTCGACCCCGCATTCCGCGCCATCAGGAAGGACGTGGAATCGGAGAGGTTCCTGCCGACAACGGTGACGTCACGGACCTCGAAAGTCACCGCCTCCTTCGTATTGGCGGTGACCGTGTTCGTGCTGCCGCCGTCGATGATTCCTCGGTTGATGGTCTGCGGGTTGACGCTCGTCTCAAGCTTGGCGCGCCGAACAGCCATCGTGCCGCCAACGACCTCCGAGATCGCCACCGGCGATCCTGTCTGGTTGGCACCACCATAGCCGCCGTTGACGCTCACGTTCTTTCCGCCCAAGGTGAACCCCGATTCGGAGATCACGTCCTCAAAGCTGCTGTCTTCGACGTTGCCGTGGAAGTTGGCGGACTCCACGCCGGAGGCGATGTCGTTGCTGTAGCGGCCGCGGATCACCCGGATGTCTCGACTCGGGACGGCGCAGATGTTGTCCCTACCGCCGACGGTGATGCCGTGACGCCGCGCATACACCTCGGAGTCGATCACCCGGATGTGTTGGCAGTTACTCGCGACGATGCCGTAGTCATCCCCACCATCACCCTCGTTTCGACCAAACATCAGGGTCTGCTTGCCCAGCACGCAGCGGTCGAACTCGAACAGGCTATCGTTCGCATGGGTTCCCTTCATGCGCTCGAGCACCGGCGCGACGGACAGTGAGCACTTGATGAGGCCGACGGGTTGCGTGGCGCCAAGTACGGCGATGTTGACCATGCGAAAGCGAACCGAATTCATCCGATAGACGTCAACGTCGGCCGCGATGTAGGAGGCGTAGAGCGGTCGCGCAACCGTGACCGTATTGCCGGACACGTTGGTCACTTCGCACCATTCCCCCGCACGGTAGTACGGGCGCCCGGGGAAGTTTGACCAGCTGCCATTCGTCGGGTTGTAGATGCAAATCCAGTCCCCCTTCACCACGCCGGGGGCCGAGGTAAATGGGAGTGTCCGCGTGCCGGCCACAACATCCGAGTTGAGGTCGGGTATTTGCGTCAGGCTGCCAGAGTTCGAGATTCCAGCCGCTCCCGTGATTCCTCGCAAATCGAAAATCACGCCATCGCACGTCGCCTCGATGTCGAAATGCGTCGTGCCACTGTAGGCGGTGCTGAAGACGTAGACGCCCGGCTTGGAAACCGTCACGCGGCGCCCGTTTCCAACCGCATTGACGAGCGCTGGCCGGATGTCGTAGTTGCTCGTCCCATTCGCGATCGCCGCCCACTCCGACTGGGGCACCTTCTTGAGGAGGTCAACAGGAGCAAGATCAAGCGCATCACCGACCGTCATCGAAGCAGAGCCCGTCCCAGGTGCCTGCGTGCCGACCAGCAACGAGCCGGACGATGCCCCCAGATCAGCCCCGCTAACCCCTTGAATGAGGCGGAACTTCGCAACCTCGAACGAGCCGCTGGTCGTGAACGGAAGATAGGTGGCGATGGGGGCATAGGTCGATGTCGACACCCCATTGAAGTAGCTCACCGTCTGGTTCGGGGCGGTCATGCTCAGGCCGGCCGCATAAGGCACCGGCGGCTGGTAGCCAATGCTCCCGAGCACCACATCCGCTTGAGAGCGGATCTCAACGCGCTGCTGCGCCGCTTGCAGCGCTGTCGAAGCGATGATGGCGTCGCCCTCGGCCTGGATCACGTCCAGCCGCGCGTTCGCCTCGTCGGAGAAGTGCACCGAAATGTTGACGACCTCGTCGCGCGCCGCGAAGACTTCGTTCGACTGGATCGTCAGTTCCTGCAGCAGGTTCTTCGGATCGGTGTCGCTCGATGGAGGAACCTGCACCGCGCGACCAATGCTCTCTTCCAGTTGCTGAATCTGGATGGTGGTTCGATCCAGGGTGCGCTCGATCACGTCAGGATTGAATCGCCCCACGTTGGTGATGTCGGTCACCTGGTTGACGGGAGTCGCGCCGAGGATCACAAGCTTCCACCCCGTCGGCAACACGGGCGGGCCTGCGTAGATCACGCTGCCGCCGGGCGCCGAGTCCTGATCGGGATTGAGCGTGACGGTGTAGTCGGAATCGAGCGTCAACGTTGCCTCGACGCCGATCTGATCGGCGCGCACGACCTGGATCTCGGCTTTCGAGAACACCTTGAAGTCGAACGGGAAGCTGGTGGTGACGCCGTTCCCGTCGAATGGGCCGGCCTTTCGCGGCGTGGCGGAAACGGTCATCGTTTGGATTCCGGGCTGGGGGTTCCTGTGATCAGCCCGCGCGCGGTGTCGACAGGGCCGGTGGGCGCAATCCTGTCCTCGGCCATCCCGGCTATGTACCCCAAAGGCCTCGCAATGGCGGTTGCCGGCAGCCCAGTCGTCAGCGAGATCAGGGTCGCGGTGTCGCGCACCGCTGCACGCACACTGCCCTCCCCGATCGCGGCCTTGTAGATCTCCACCGGCGCCTTGACCGCGCTCTCGATCATCGAGACCGCCGGCGACGTGCTGATGCGGTCGTCGTAGGGCTTCTTGTTGAAGGTGTTGATCATGGCGTTGGCCGCCTGCCCCACGCCGGGGATCATCGCCAGGCCGGCCTTCACGTTGCCCATGAGCAGCACCGACGTGAGCCAGTCGTCCAGCGTGCTGCCGTCCTTGTCCTCGTCGTCGGGCCCGCCCTTGAAAGCCTGCGCGATCATCTCAGCCATCATGTTCGGCACCAGGAAGCCCAGCACGAAGATGTAGAGCCCGCGCCCCATACCGCGGCGCAGCCCGAGCTCGTGGAAGTTGCGCGAGAACTCGGTGCCCAGCAGGTTGGCCTGCATGTTGAAGTAGCCCGCGAACTGCGTGAACATGCGCACGAAGGCGTTGCCGGTCTCGATGCGCGAGACGTCCTCTGGCAGCGTCGAGCCCTGGGTCTGCCGGACCACCGAGTCAGCCAGGCGCACCGAGTCGGCCGAGCTGTGGCCCTGCTCGAGCGCCTGGTTGTAGGCGCCGTTCCAGACGATCGGGCCCATGAAGTTGTCGACCGCCGACTGCATGAAGTAGGCGTGCTTCGCGGTCCAGTTCTGGGCCTTCTCGTAGACGCTGGGGTTCAGCAGGATGTCGTTGATCGCGTCGTTCATCTGCGCGACCTCGTTGTCCATGCGCGTGGCCATGTACGTCGAGGCCTCGGCCACCGCGCGCGCGGTCTGGCGCGGCGCCATGATCGACTGCGCAAGCGCCTCGACAAGGTGGCGTGGGCGCACCTTCACGGCCGCGATGCTGAAGCCGGTGATCTGCTGCGCGGTGTTCGAGACGTTGGCGAACATGGCCGCGATGCCGGCGCGCTGGCGCGCCTTGCTAAAGAAGCGCAGCAGCCCGTTGTCGCCCGGCACCGCCTGCTCGACGGTCTGCCGCGCGGCGCGGTTCAGCCAAGGCGTGAGCAGGCCGTCGAAGGCCGTGGGGTCGATGCGGTGCAGCGGCTCGGCCACGTCCTTGTGGCCCAGCACGCGGCGCACGTCGCGCACCGGCTGCTCGAGGTGCGAGAACAGCAGCACCTTGTCGATGTGGGTCGACAGCGTGCGCAGGTCCAGCAGCAGCGGCCGGTTGTACTCCACGCGCGCCTTCGTGAAACCCTTGGCCGTCGACGGGAAGGCATAGGCCAGCGTCTGGTTCTCGCCCTCCTGCAGCGCGCGTGTGGCCGACTCGCGCACGACCTCGGCATCGGTCATGGCCGGCACGTAGCCGCCGCGGTAGGTGCCGAACTTGTTGCTGAAGCTGTTGGCCGTGACCTCGTCGAAGTACCGCCCGAACACGTCGCGGTGCGCGCGCTGCGCAAGCGCCTTGGTCTGCTCGAGCAGGTCCCAGACGCCCTGGGCGAAGTCGAAGTCGGCCTTGGTCAGCACGCCCTGGTCGATCATCCGGGCGACGAAGCCGTCCCAGCGCCGCGTATCGAGATCGCCCGTTACGTCGCTCTCGGTGGCCCAGCCGCGGCCCAGGAGCAGCTTGCGCTTGTTGCTCTCGTTGCCGGTGTGCAGGATCGCGTGCAGGATCTCGGCCTTGCCGCTGCCGCCGCGCGAGAACCCGAAGGTGTAGCCCAGCTCAGGCGCGGCGATGCGCGAGGGCGCCAGATCCACGGTCTGCAGCAGGTCTCGGTACTGGCGGATGAACCTCGCCTTGTCGGCCCGGTAGCGGTCTGCGGCCTCCTTCACCGGCTGCCAGATGTACTTCCGGAAAGGCCCCATCTCCTCGGTGCCGTCCTTCACTCCGACCCAGGACTCGACCCGGCGCAGCGCCGCGCGCGCGGTCTGCAGGCGCGTGAGGCGCCGTTCGGCATCCGTCACGGCCTGGCCCTCGCCGGCGACGCGCGCCGGCACGCCGATCTCGTGCAGCCGCGTGGACAGCTCCGCCTGAATCTGGGCGCGGTCGACCAGCTTGCCGTCGATCTCGACCTGGCGCGAGCGCCGCGCCATGTGCCACAGGCCGCGGATCTCCTCGGCCAGGCCACGGAACTCCTCGACCGTCATCTCGGACACCGGCTTGGCGCCGGCGGTCAGCGCGTCGATTTTGTCGCGCAGCACCTCGTACATGGCCGGGTCGTCGTTCGCCATCGTCTCGAGGTAGCGCTGGGCCGGATCGCCCTTCGTGCCGATCCCGTACTCAGCCAGGACAGCGCGCGCGGCCTGCACGGTGCCCACGTCGCGAGTCTCGCCGATCTTCTTGATCGGGCGGCCGATGATCTTCTTGAATAGCTCGTTGGCCGCGGCAATCTCGGCCTGCGCCTCGTAGGCCGCCTTGGCCGCGAAGTTGTTCACCAGCTGGTTGCGCTTGTGCATCGCGGCCTCGGCCGTGTCGCCCAGGGCCTTCACAGCGAGCCGCGCGCTGCGCGCCTCGGCCGCGGCGTACTGCTTCGGCCGCAGGTTCTTCAGCTTCACCCGCGCCACCACGCCCTGCGCGAACTCGCGCGCCGCGCGCGCCATCACGTCGACGGTGCCGCCGGTGTAGAGGCTGTCGCTGGTCTCGCGCACCTTCGTAGCCTTGGCCAGCGCCTTGAGTTCGGCCGCGATGACCCGGGCGCGCAGCTCGTTGTGCACGGCCTCGTCGGCCGCGCGCTCAAGCGCATCGCGGCTGGCGATATCGCCGTGCTGCTCAAGCATGCGCTGGTCGGTGATCTGGTCGATCAGCCGCGCTGGCGGCTCGGCGGCCGCGAGCGCCGCGATCAGCTCCTGCCCGCTCTCGTAGCCGAACAGGTCGGCCACGATGTCGGGGTGCAGGCCCTCGTTCTCGCTGGTCATGCGCCGGCGCGTCAGCGTCTCGGCCGAGAAGGCATCCATCTCCTTCACGATCGAGGTGCGCAGCCGGCCGGATTCCTGGGCGGTGTCGATAGCGCCGGCCTCGCGCGTTCCGGGCGCGACGCGGTCCTGCTTGCCGGTGAGGAACTGCCAGGCCTGGTAGAGCGGCTGGGCCATCACCTCGCGCTGCGCCTCGTTGCGGATCTCGAGGCGCATGGCCGCGACCTCCTGCTGACGGGCGCGCAGCGCGCGGTTGCGCGCGTTGCTCATCCACTTCATGTCCTTGAGCAGCCGGGCGTCGAGCTCGGCCGCGGCGTTGTCGGTGGCGTACTGGCCGAGCTGCTGGTATTCGGCGTACTCCTCGGGCGTCATGCCGGCTTGCTCGGGCGTCTGGAACAGCGGGCCCATCGCGCGCGCATCCTGCGCCTGCTGGATCGCCTCGTCGCTCGCCAGCATGCGGTTCATGACCGCACGCACATCGTCGGTCAGCGTCACCTGCAGGTTCGCCAGCGACTTGTAGACCGACACCAGCCAGGCGCGGAAACGCTGGAACAGCGGCGCCAGCTCCTGGCTCGGCGCCACGCCCTCCATGGTGTAGCGCTCGAAGCCGCGGGCGAACTGCTCGTGGTGCTGGCGCTTCTCGTCGAGCGGCATCGCCAACCACGTGGCGAGCGGCGACTGGTCGGGCGTGCCGGTGATGCCGAACCAGGCGAGCACCTGGTTCATGTCGTCGACGATCTGCTGCTCGCCGGGCAGGATGGCGTCGCTGTCGGCGATCCGGCCCTGAATGCGCGCGGCGAGGTCGGCCTGCACCTCCAGGAAGAAGTGGCCGGTCTCGTGGATGAAGGTCGAAAGGTCGGCCCCCTCGAGCAGCGCGATCACGCTGGGCGCCTGGGTGATGTCGGCGCCGAAGTTCAGTGCGCCGCGCGCGCGGGCCTGGCCGGTGGGCGCGGCCGCAGGTGCGGCTGCTGGCGCCGCGAACGCGCTCGGCTGCTGCGCCGTCGGCGCCGAGATCTCCACGCGCGTAGCGTTGTCCGGCGCCGTCGTGATCGGCAGCGTGCCCCAGCGCTGGCCGGCCGCGTCCTGCATCATGCCGCGCGTCACGGCCGTGATGCGATGCGGCGTGCCCTCGGCGTAGTAGGTCACCTCCTGCCCGGCGTCGAGCGCCTGCTGTACCTGGCTCGTCAATTGGTCGGCGAACGCCTCGAGGTCGCGCGCTCCGCTGGCGTCGGTCGGCATGGCCTGAAAGTCGGCCGCAGTGATGGTGCGCGCCACGGGCTGGGCGCCCTGGAACAGCGTGCGCAGCGCGCGCGTCGCGCTCTCCACCATGCCGCGCAGCCCGGTGGCCGGCGCAGGCTGCTCGGCGGCGCCCTGCTCGAGCCGCTGGCCGCCGACCACCTCCTGCGAGGTCACGCCCAGCCGGTAGTGCTGCATCAGCTCCTGCGGCGTCATGCCGGCGCGCTGCGCCTGCGTCGCGTAGAAGTTGCCCAGCAGCGTGGCGTAGGCCTTGTTGACCTCGGGCCGGAAGCGGCCGACCTGGTCGAGCGTCGCCTGGAACTGGGCGCGCAGCTCGTCGACCTGCTCCTGCAGCGCGGCGCGCTGGTCAGCGCGGCCCAGCTCCTGCTCGACCTCGGCGCGAATCTGGTCGCCCTGCTGCTCCAGGAAGGTCTTCGCCTCGGCGCGGCTCATGGCGTCGGGCGTGGCGCGCAGGTGGTCGACCAGCGTGGCACTGATCTCGCTGGGCGCGGCCAGCAGCTCAGACACGGGAATGCGCACGTCGGTGCCCGGCACGTAGTTCTCGGCCTGCATCTGGCCGGCCACGCTGGGCGCCAGAGCCTGCAGCTCGGCCATGGACACGCCGGACTGGTTCAAGCTGTTCGCCAGGGTCTGGGCATCGATGTACAGCTCGGCGGGCACCGTGCCGCCGTCGGCGATTTGCTCGACGAAGGCGCGGAAAGTCGCGGGGTCGCGCTCGCGCAGCTTGCTCGCCTCGGCCAACTGCAGCAGCTGCTCCGCGCGCGCCGCGTCCTGCTCGGCCGCCTGGGCTTTGCGATCGATGCCGGCAGCGGTATCGGCCACGCTCTGCAGCGCCTGCATGACGGTCACCTGGCCGCCGGCGCCAATGACCGTAGCGATCAGGGTCTGCGCCGCGGCACTGGGGCGGTCGGCCAGGTACGAGCTGAAAGGCTTGTTGGCGTTCTCGGGCAGCGCGGCCCACTCGTTCATATCCTGCAGCACGGTCGCGATCTGCTCGCCCGGGATCTCGGTCGCCAGGTTGTGCAGCAACGTCTTCCCGAAGCCAGCGCCCGACTTGAGATCGCGCAGCAGGACGTGCATCGGTAGCTTCTCGGTCGCGTACTCGATGACGGCCTGCGACGCGGCGAACGGCAGCGCCTGCGTCGGACTCAACCCCTGCTCCCGCGCCTGCTGGTACGACTGGCCGCCCTGGTTTGCGGCCATGTTCAGAAGGACTGGGCCCTGGCCGCCGGGGAGCGCCGCCAGCGGCAGCGTGAGCAGATTTCCAGCGAGCGACTGCACGCCGCTGGAAACAGCATTGCCGAAGGTGCTGGATCCGGCCGGGCTCAGCGCCTTGGCGCTGGCGTCGGATGCCGCGCCCATCGAGGCGAAGCCGGCCGCCACGCGGCGCAGCGGGTTCTCGGGCAGCACCGTTCCGGTCAACGGGTCCAGCACCGGCGCGAAAAGCTCGGCGCCGGCTTGGAACACGCCGGCTGCGCCGCGGTTCGCGCGCTGCACGCCAGCTCCAAGGTCACGCAGTAGGCCGCCTCGGTCGCCGGCGCTGGCGATGTACTTGGCCGTCTCGGCCATCGCGTTCACCACCGTCTCCATCCCCGAGAGGTTGGCGACGTCGTCATGCGCGATCGCCGCGTTCACCGGGTTCATCAGGAATCCGGCAGTGCCAGGGTTCATGCGCGCCAGCGCGCTGGTGTCGATCCCTGCGAGCGCCGCCTGCTTCTTGCTGAAATCGGGCAGCGCCTGCGCGGTGTCGATCGGCACGCCGATGGTGGCCGCCGTGCGTCGCCACTGCGCCACATCGTCGGGGTTCTGGCCCACAGCATCGGCAAGGGAAGACCGCAGCGTGGTGTCCGGCGTCGGCGCCGCGCCCGACAGGTAGCGGTCCACGGCCGAAGCCGCGTCGAAGGTCTCAGCCATCAGAAGCTCCCCGTGCGCGCGTCGCGCGGCGCCTGCGCCGACTTCGATGCCCAGTAGGCGCCGAGGATGTCGGCATCGGTCGGGTTGTCGTTGCCACGGGCCTTGAATGCCTTTTTGATCGCGTCGGCCTGGGCACTCGGGATGTCGCCGACCTTCATGGAGAGCATCTGCTGCCCGCCAGTGCCGGTGTCGAATCCCAGGAAGGATCGGCGGAACGTCACGTTCTTTGCGAACAGCCCATCGATGTGCGCTTGCACCTCGGCGTCGCTGAACTTCTTGCCGGCGGCGCGCTGTGCATCGATGACCGACGAATCGATGAACCGGCGGATGGCGCCCACCCGTTGCGCGTCAGCACTGCCATCCTTGGGCGTAGGGTCGATACCCAGACTGGCTAGGCGCTGGTTCGCCACGCGGCTGATGGCGCCGTCGTTGAGGTCGCCCGGAGCGTTGGTGCCAACGCCGGCCAGGAGGTCTGCGCGCTTCTGCGAGAACCGCTGAAAGTCCTCCTTCGATAGGCCGTTGCGCAGCTGGTAAAACTGCGCGTCCGTCATCTGCGTGAGTGCCTGGGGATTGGTGGTCAGACGCAGGTAGATCCTGTCGTCCGTGGTGTCGTCGCCCAGCGCCAGCCGCTTGCCGAAGTTCATCACCTCATCGACCTTGTCCGGAGCAAACCGCGCGAGGCTGGCGCGCGTTCCGGCCGGCAGTTCGGTGTACCTGCCGCCGTTCTTCACCAGCTCCTGCATTGCGGCCGTGACGATCTCGTCCTTGCGTTGCGCGATTGCCTTGCTCTGATCCTCGAACTGCTGGGTGACCGTGTCGAGCGCGGTCTTCAGTGCAACCGGGCTGGCGTTGGGCCCCAGCCGCTCGCGCACAGCCTGGTGCAGCTGCTCCTGCGTCGGCCGCGGCGCCACGCCGCCGGAGGGGGTGGTGAGCTGCTGGACGACGTTCGCGACGTAGGTGCGCGTCTCGGCCGGTGCGCTGGCCAGCCAGGCATCGGGCGCCACGCGCTCGCCCTTGCCCGCGTTCTTCTCGGCCGCCTTGATCGCGTCATCGACGGCGCCCGGCCCCCAGTTGTAGGCGGCCGCAGCCTTGGCGACGTCACCGTCGTAACGCTTGACCATGGCTCCCAGGTAGTCGCGCCCGACGCGCGCGCGCTCCTCGAGGCTGTCATTCGCAGCCGGCCGCACGCCGAAGCCGGGATCTCGGTTGGTGCCGTCCATGACCTGCATGCGGCCCTTGGCGCCCCTCGGGGAGGTCAGCACGTTCCCAGCGGCATCGGTGTCGCGGCCGCGGCTTTCCAGACCCATCACGATGTTGGTCAAGCGGTCCATGCTGCTCGGGTTCACCGTCGACTGCGTGCCCTGCACAATCTGCGTCGCGACGGCGGCGCCCACTCGCGTGTCGTAGTCGCGCTGCAGCGTGCCGTCGATCTGCAGCATGTCGCTCGCTGTCAGCCGGTCGCCGTAGCGCTTGCGGTAGGCCATGGCGGCGTTCACGTTGCCGGCGTCCAGCGCCGACTTAATGGCGCCCAGGTGCGCGCCGCTGATCGCCTCGGCCGACTTCTCGCGCGCCCAGCTCGCGGCCTTGCCCTGCATCTGCGCGGCGCCCGGCACGAACACACCGCTGTCGGGGTCCACGCCGCCCTCGATCGCGGCGCGGATGCGAGTCTCCTGCTGCTTCACGTTCTCCGGATCGGAGAAGTTGAGCACCAGTGCGTTGGCAGCGTTCTTCACCGAGGCCTCGCGCACGCTGAGCGTGTAGCTCTGCTGCTGCTCGCCCTCGTACTTCATGGCCTGGCCGTAGAACTGCGTGCGCACGTTGTTGGCGCGCGCAGTGAACATCGCGCGCTGCCGGTCGTTGCCCAACCCGCTGGCGATCTCGGAGAACGTCTTGTCCAGCTTGCCCGCGTACTCCTCGGCCAGCGGCATGCCGCTCTGCCGATTCAGCGCGTCGTAGCCCTTGATCGAGGAGTAGCCATCCTTCGGATCGCTCTGCAGTCGCAGCGCAGCCTCGGTGGCTTGGTTGAGTGCATCGTCGACGCGCAGGGCATTGGCCTGCTCGATTGCCTCGTAGCGCGCGCGCTCGAGCACCTCGCCGGCCTGGCCGAGCGCGGCGCCCGCGGCCTGGCTCTGGCGCGCGCCGATGGAGAGCAGTCCGGCGGACTGGCTATTCTGCAGGGTGATATTCGGCGCGCCGGCGGGGGCGACGCTGCGCTGCGTGACGCGGGGAACGGTTGCCACTGATCAATCCCCCATTCCGCGGTTGCTTCGGAAGGCCCAAGCCGAGAACCCGTCTGCGCCCGCGCCGGCGGCGACGCGGTTGCCGGAGTACCAGGTGCGCGCGGCCTGCGTCGCGCTGGTGAGCAGCGACGTGCCGGCCGACAGCCACGGGCGGATCTGGCTGGCGCCGGTGGCCGCGGCTACCGAACGATCGGCGTACTGCCGCGCCTGCATCCGGTATCCCCAGGCCTCCCGCGCCGCGTTCTGCTGCAGTTGCGCCGCGTCGACGGCCGACAGGTAATCGGTGTCCGTGATGACCTGCAGCGCGGACCCATAGCCGAGGTCTACGCCATTGGCGGCCAGCGCCGCGCGCTGCGACCCCTTGACCTGCGCGCCCCGGCGCAGTGCCTCGCTCGCGGCCATGTCGCCGCGCTCGATGGCGTCCTCGGCCTGCCAGGCCGACAGCTGCGAGTTGTTGGCCTGCACCTGCGCTTCGGCGCGCAGCGACGCCTGCTCGGCCTTCGCCTGGCTGTAGGCGCCCATCGCCTGCACGCCAGCGCCCATGCCCTGGAAGATCTGCCCGACTTCAATGCCCATCGTTTTTCACCATCGTGTAGCCCGCCAATCGGTAGCCCATGCGCTCGTAGGCGCGCACGGTCTGCTCGGCGTGGATCTCGGTGCTGACGCCCAGCACGGGCCCGGAAACACCCTGCTCAGCGCCCCACTGCTCGAGCGCCATCACTAGAGCCCGGAAGGCTCGGCCGCCGAGCAGCGATGCGCGCACCTCGGGGCGCACGTACAGCGTGAGGTCGGTGAGGTAGCGTTCCTCCGAGAACCACCGCGAGGCGATCGTTCCGACCGTCATGCCTACGATGTACCCCTCGGACTCGGCGACGAAGGCGCAGCCCGCGGGCACCAGCAGCGTGCCGTGCAACTGGTGGAAGACCTCAGTCAGCTTGCGGGGGCTGAACGCCATGCCGCTGTAGCGCGGGCTCTCGGCGTGCAGAGCGCGGCCCATCTCGATCATCACGGCGAGATCCGCCTCGGTGGCTTCGCGCACGCGCATGTCAGCCGCCCACCGCGACCTCGAGGGTCATGCCAAGGACCATCAGGCTCACCGGATTGGCCTGCTGCACGCACATCGAGCCACTGCGGTTCCAGTCCGGGTCCGCGACGATCTCGACCTCGTCCGTGACCAGTTCTGGCGGGCTCCCGTAGGGCTCGGTGTTGCGGGTCTTGAAGGGGCGCAGATTGTTGAAGCTGGGCCCCGTCTCGAAGCCGTTGGACTCGAGCACGCGCACGTGCACCTTGTTCACGTTCTTCTGCGTCCCCTGCCCCAGCGCCTCGGTCTGCAGAGAGATCGGAAGGGTCTGGATTCGGGTCGTGTACGGCAGTCCGACATGCACTTTCGAGGCAGGGCTCGACAGCGTGATCTTTCCGCCCACCACGACCTGCGGCGGCTCGACACCGCCGTCGGCCAGGATGGCCACGGTCTCGCCCTCGAGGTGGTGCAGGTTTCCGATCACGTCGGCCGGCGCGCCGCTGTAGCTGGCGCCGCAGTCGACGAAGAACTGGTCGGCGGGCGTGTCGAAGCGCCGCGTGTGCAGCCGTTCGACGTAGCGCAGCGGCTGGCCGTTGATCTCGCGCCGCACGATCACGTAGAGCACGTCCTCGTCGCCCTCGGCCACCGTGCAGCAGGATTCGAACTGCCCCGCCGTGCGATGGCGGTGCCAGGCGCGCACCTCGTGCTCGGTCACGTAGGTCATACCCAGCATCGCACCGTCGCTGCGCACCGACCACAGGAGCTGTTGCGGCGCGCGCGAGAACGCCATCTGCCGCACGGCCAGGTAGTCGAACAGGTGCGGCGCCAGGATCGAAACGTCCGAGGTCTGGTAGCCCTGCTGCTGCCAACTGAACTCGAGCTCTCGGATGTGGCCGCCGCGGTCCTGCGCGAACAGGATGGTGCGATTGGTCACCACCGGCTGCACGTTCGACGCGCCGCTGTAGCCCTGCTGCTTCACGCTCACGCTGCTCGGCGTCAGCGCGCCGCCGTCCGCGCTCATGAGCTTCCACTCCCCGCCCGAGGTCAGCAGCATCAGCTCGTTCATGGGCACCAGGTGGCGAATGGTGTTGGCCTCTCGGCTGACCACGCGCAGCGTGATGCTGTCGTCGTCGCGCGTGGGCTGGCTGTACCCCAGGTTCAGCTCGGTCCCGGAGCGCGTCATCCAGACGGTTTGCGGCGCGTTCAGCGTGCCGGCGAAGACGCGGCGCTGCTCGTGGTAGCTGACCGCCTGAGGAAAGTTGCCGTCCCCCAGGAAGGGGTTGATCTGCAGCGGTGGGGTGGTCGACGTGTCCGGCAGGATGTTTGCGTCCATGAAGACGCAGTCCGGGCCTGCGCGGCCGACATAGGCGAGGATGCCATTGGTGAGGCGGTAGACGTTGTACGCCCGCACACCCGGCACTGCCGGCCAGCGCACTGTGTTGTAGTTGCCAGCGACGGTGAGGTCGTTCAGCGCGAAAGCCGACGACGAAGCGATCGATTCCTCTTTGCCGAGCTCGTCGCTCGAGGTGACCGCGTAGGCGTATTCGATGAGGCCGGCGCCCGTAGGAATCACCGACACGCCGGTGGAGAAAGGCGCGACGGCGGTGGCGCTGATGATCGGCGTCGGCCCGATGCCGCCATAGTTCGGCACCGATGGATCGGGCAATCGGTCACCGTCGTCGATGAACTGGCTGCTCGAGGGAGACACGCCGAAGAATTGAGGCTGGCCGCCCACGTACTTGTAGACCAGGTACAGCTGCGCGCCCGGGATGCTTCCCCACGCCACCACGTTGTAGCGGCCGGGGATTGAGAGGTCGTTCATGCAGCTCACCGGCAGCGACATGGTGCCGTAGCGGTAGTCGCTCAGGATTGCCACCACCGAGTACTTGTGCTCGATGGCGTTGGGGATGGCCACGTTGCTCTGCGGCGGCGAGAGCGACGAGGTGAACTGGATCGTCTGCAACTCCCAGTTCGTGGCGCCCTTGCGCCGGAGCTCGCGCGGCGCGTAGCGCGGCGACACGAGCGTCATGACGTCCGCCGACTGCACGTAGTGGAGCGTGTCGAGGTCGTTCTCGTCGTAGGGTGACGCGATCTCGTACAGCCGCGCCAGCGTACCGCCACCCGTGTAGGGGCCCATCCCGACGCTGCTGATCGGCACGCCGTTCAGATCGTTGAGCGTCAGCGAGTCGCTGGTCGGCGTTGAGGCCACCATGAACCAGCGGGTGGTCAGGTCTGGCATGCCGCCGATGCCGACGCTGTAGACCCAGTTTCCCGCCGACAGACCATGCGCACCGGTCATCCCGAAAACCGCTGGGCTGGCGATGGAGATGGTGTTGATGGCCAGGGCCGGCTCGAGCAGCGTGCCGCCCTGCGTGTGGAAGCGGATGTAGCCATGGCCGAACTCGAGCGCAAAGGTCTGCTGGGTGTTGAACGCGAAGGGCAACAGGCGCGACTTGCGCGCCGAGTCGCGCGTGCGGTTGATGTAGCCGAAACCTGGCCGGTTCTGGATCGGGCCCTGAGGCGTGACGATCGCGTTCTCGCACAGCGCCAGACCGGTCTGGTACTTCTCGAGGTCGACGCGCGAGAACAGTTCTGGCGAGATCTCGCCGCCGGCGAACGAGCGGCTCAGGGTCTTGATCGCCATCAGCGGTCCCTCCACGGCCACGCACTAGGCGCGCCCCGCGCGCGCACAGCCGACGGCACAAACTCGCGCAACTGGTTCTTCCTGCTCCCGGTGTTGGAGTCATCCGCCTTCGCAGTGGCAAGCTCGACCAGGTAGATCTGCATCTGGCCCTGCGACACCCTCATGCCCTCGCCGCCCTTGATGATCGGCCCGGCCAGCATCGAGGCCAGCAGGCGCGCCAGCGCAGCAACGAACATAGGCGTGAAGCGCGTGGTGTCGGTGAGCGTGCGCGTGTAGCGCAGCGTCGCCTCGGAGCGGTTCGTGTAGAGCACTTTGGTGCCCGCGGCATTGGTCTCCACGATGTAGTCGTCCGAGACTGAGTCGTCACAGACCTCGTTAGCCAGCACGGACCGGGGCTTCAGGCAGTCGGCCGGCAGCTGGTAAGCGTAGGCCCAAGACGGCCGGTCGCTGCTGACGGCCGCCAGTACTGCGCGGCGCATCGCGAATGTCCACGGATGCACCTCCAGCATTTGGTCGCGCGCGATCGGGTAGAACCGGCCGCACTGCTGTTCTTCTGCGCCGTCATAGGGCGGCACGATCGTGGTGACCTGTGCGAGCGAGCCGATGTGCGCGAGCGCCAGGTTCGAGATATCGACGTCGGATGCCATGACGTGTCAGGTGAAGTTGAGGTTGACGGACACGTCGCCCGCGCCCACTGCCGCGAGCACCCCGTCGAGGATGCTGGTGGTGATCGCGATGGCCAGGCCGTTGGGAAAGGCCACACCACGCGAGCGCGAGATGTCGATGGGGAAATTGCCCGGCACGACGAACACCATGGCCGGCAGATCGGCAGCGACTGGAATGGTGCTCTGGTTGTAGAGCTTCACCACCCGCGTAGCGCCCAGGGCGGTCATGTTGCTGATCTGGATACCGTAGAGGATCGCGGCGCTGTTCTTGATCACCGCTGCGTTGTTGTTCGCGGCCGAGAGCGCTCGGAATGTCGAGGCGCCGCCGGCCACCATCATGCGGTCGAGCGACACGACAACTGCGGCTTTTGTGCCGTCTCCCAGGTCCATGTAACGGGTCTTCACGCCGAAGTCATTGGGGTCGGCGACGATGATGTCGGGCATGCTGGTTCTCCTGTGAAAAAGGCCGCTCGTCGGCGGCCTTCTGCGTTGCTCGGCGCAGGCGGCCGATCAGCGACGACGCTTGGATGCCTTCTCCTTGGCTTCCCAGTCGGGGTCGTGTTCGGCGTCCTCGAACCAGCTGGTCGGGTCCTCGGGGTAGGTCGGCAGGTTGCGATCGTTGGGGAAAACTTCGCCCTTTTCCTTGATGCCGCCGTATTCGCCCTTCGCGCGCGCGCGCACGACTTCGGCGTATTCCGTGTCGTCCTCGGACGAGCCCGGCTGGATGCCCTTGGCGATCAGCGAGGACTGCAGCGGCTGCGACACGGCGCGCGGATTACTCGGCGCCGGCGGAGCGGCGGCCAGGCCGTAGTCGTAGGCCATGTCGGGGCGCGACTCGCCCGGGTTTCCGATGACCGGGCTATTCGCCGGGTCCCCGCCGGCCGGCGTGGCCGAGGCCTTGCCGTTCTCGTTGGCCGTGCCGCTGGCCTCGGTCTCGTACTGGGTGCCAGCACCCTCAGGGGTGGCAGACGTGGGCTTGGGTTGACGCGACATGATGATGATCTCCGAATTGGGTTGCGGAATGCCGGCCCGGTTGCGGCGGGCCGGCGTGGCCGTCAGGTGCCGACCTTGAAGCCCGAAGCCAGGTACTGCTGGATGTCGGTGTCGAGCACGACGAACGCGCTGGCCGTGCCGGCCGTCATGGCAGCGGTGCCCACGCGCCACGCCACACGGGTGTACCGACGCAGATTGCCGGGGAAACGCACCTGCGCGATCGTCTTGTTGGCGCCGAGTGCAGCCAGCGCAAGCGCAGGCGTCACCACCAACACATCGGTGAAGGACGAGTTGTCTGCCGAGTCCTGCAGCACGGCCTGCAGCGTGCCGGCACCGCCCGAGGTGAAGGCCGCGTTGGTCTTCACCACGAGCCACAGGTCGCCGGCGCCCGGTCCCGAGTTGCCCGGGCCATGGTCGTAGCTGTTGGTGCTGGCGGTGTCGCCGGTGGACGTGATCGCCTGGGCGTTCGCGTAGATGGCTTGGTTGTCGAGAATCATGGTGATCTCCTGGGTTTGTTTGCTGGGATCGCCTGCCTCAGACGATGCGAGCCTCGGTGTTGAGGATGCGGTCGACCGTGCGGATCGGCGTTCCGAAGAACTGGGTGTCCTTCTGCACGTAGCCGGGAGCGACGGCGCCGAACTGGTTGGTTGCGGGCACGATGGCCACAGCCGAGTTCGACTTGTCGAGAGCGGCCTTCGACAGCGCGCCCTTGACCGTGCGGTTGGCGTAGAACGCCGCGCGGCCCATGCCCATATTCGGGATCAGGGTCTGCGCCTGGATCATCAGTTTCATGAGCGCGGTCGCGGCGGTGGGCGCCTGCGTGCCGGTCTGGGCCAGCAGATCGCTCACGTTGATGTTGGCGATGCGCACCACGTAGCGCCAGTCGCGCACAGTAACGCCCGCCTTCCACTTCCACAGGTCACCCAGCGCGCGGTAGCGGTTGTTCAGTTCATCGAAAGCGTCGTACTCGCCGAGATCCTGGTGGTCAAGGCCAGCCGGACTACCCTTCGGGTAGATGCCGGTGACGGTGTTCTCGCTCCAGATGACGAGCCACACGGAGGTGTTGTTCGAACCCGAACCACCAGCATCGATGATGTTGCCGCCGTTGCCGGCCGACAGCGAGCTGTAGCGCGGAGCGAAGCCGGTGAAGCGCTCAGCGTTGACGGACGCATCGCCGTACAACACGGTCTCGGCCATGTTCTGGTTCATCGCCTCCAGGAACGGGCCGGATTCGGCAAGGCGCCAGGCCGCGCTGTTGCCGTTGAGCTTGTAGGCATCCACGTCGACTTCCGAGCGGGCCTCGAGCATGCCGATCGAGTCCGTCACGTTCGCGCGGGTCGCCTTGCTGGGCGGAACACCCTGGTACAGCTTGCGCCAGATGGGCACCGGCAGGCCGGTCAGGATGGTCGACTTGTGGCCCGTCGGAAGATTGCCCTCCATCCAGGTCATGTCGTTCAGCATCTCGTTGGTCTGCGAGAGCAGGTTGATGGTGCGCGCGACCTTGCCGTCAGGGTCGAGGCCCTGGGCGATGTCGAACAGCGTCACGGCACCGGCCTTCGTCGGCAACGTCGCACCGATCAGCATGGCGCCCATCGCACTGTCAGCATGGCCGAGATGCCAAAGCACGAGGCCGACGGCCATCGCGGTCAGCGCGTAAAAGTGATGAGAGCGGAGGAACGATTTCATGGTTTTTCCTTGGAATTCGGCCCGGTGTCAGGCCTTGGGTGCGTAGAACACGTCGGCATCCGACTTCGTGCCGGCGGTCGACCGGCCCGGCGGAACGCCGTCTTGGCTGATGGCCTTGCCCGCGCGGTACAGCAGCCGAATCAATTCCGGGTTGGAACCCAGACGCGACTCGAGCAGGAAACTGTTCAGCTCGGGTGTGCCGAAGGTCTTCAAAGCCTTGGCCGCAACGCCAATCACCTGCTGGTGGTTCTCGCCGCCCAGCTCGGGATCGGCCTTCACGGCGGTCTCCCAGGCCTTGGCGTTGGTGTCCACGCGCTGCTGCAGATCGGTCACGAACTTGCCCGCGAGCCGCTGCGACTCGCGCGCGCCGAGCTGCGCGAGCTTCTGGGCCTTGTCTTGCGGCAGGTCCAGTTCCTTCGCGAGCGGCTCGAACGACTCGAGGAACTCGCCATCGAGCTGCGCGTCGCCCTCGAGCTTGAAGGGTTCGTACTTTTCGGGGGCATGCTGCTCGGCAGTCTTCGGATCGGCCTTGCCCTGGGTAGGGTCCGCTGGCTTGTCGCTCGCGGGTGCGGGCGCAGCGGCCGGGGACGCAGCGGCGGCCGTTCCGTCGTCGGTACTGGCAGCTGCATCGGTGAGCAGCGTGGAGGGTTGCGCGGTCGATGCGGCAGATGCGGCCGCCGGCGCCGAAGCAACTGCACCATCGACCGGGGCCGGGGCTGCTGCAGAAGCTGACGCGTCACTTGCTGTCGGTTGCGGGTCCATTGGCTTTGACTTCCTTGAACATCTCGGACATGCGACCAGGGCAGTGTTCGGAGATGCGTCCCATCAGCTTCAGTCCAACGCTGCGCACACCCTCGAGGAACGAGGTTGCATGGGTGTCGCCTGGCGTGTAGCTCTGCCGATAGATGCCGCATTCGCCGAGCAGGCCGTGGATCACACGGCGCCCGCGTTTGTCGCTCATCAGCCAGTTGAGGTCGTCGGCGGTCTGTTCACGCAACAGTTGGGCCCGGCGGGCTTTCTCATCGCGCTCAGCGGTGTCGTGTCCTGCTGCTGGCATGGACGCGAATCTAGGAACGAGGGGTTGACCTATGTACCCCTGAAGGGGAGCCGTTCCGCACTTGCCGCGACTTCATTTCAGGCCTCCGCGGATGCAACACGCTCGCGCACCGAGAGCCTTCGGGAGCACGCGAGCAGCCAGTGCAGCTTGTCTTCCGGGTGGCGAGCCCGGGCGAAAGGAGGAGAGGCCCCCGTGTTACCCGTAGAACGCCTCGGCGTCCGACTTGGTCGGGCCGGGAGCGAGATCCATGTCGGTGATCTGCAGATCGAGCGACTGGTCCTTGTCGCCGTCCTGCTGCTGGCGCTGGCTGGTGCCGGTGACGACCACGCGCGCCGTGAGCGTGAACTCGGTGCCAACCTCGGGCGGCACCTTGATGCCGAGCCGGCCGAGCAGCTCGGTGTCAAGGCACAACGTCGTGCCCCAGCTGTACGCCGGCGCGTCGCTCGCGGTGGCCGGGCCGTCCGCGTATTCCTTGGCCTTCTCGGCCGACATCTTCGTGCTGATCATGTTGCGCTCCCGGGTTGGACGCTGTTTTGGTTCGCAGCCAGCCAGGTGTCGAGCTGGTCGCGCTCCTTGAGCAGCGCGGTGATCTGGGCCTGGCTCGCCGCGAGTGCGCGCTGCGCGGCGAGCTGCGAGTCATTCGCGGCGATGAGCTCGGCTTCCAGGGCGCGACGGCGCGCGGCCGCAGCGTCGTAGACGGCGTTCATGGTGGTCCTCTCACTGGGTGGTGAAGCCGCGGACCAGTTGGCCCAGGGCGTTCTCGGGCGCGACCGGCGCGGCGGCAAGGTTGCGCGCGGTCTCGCTGGACTGCTTTGCCTGTTCGGCCGCGGCGGCCTGCTGCTGCGCCTCGGCGCGCGCCTGGCGCATCTGCTGAATCGCCGGCGCGTCGCGCAGGATCTCGGGGTCGACGCCCTCGTAGTCGCCGGCCTTCTGGATCGCCTTGTCGGTGTCGATGTTGTCCCAGACGCTGGGGTCCTGCTTGGCGGCCGCGATCGAGGCGGTGGCACCGATGAGCCGGTCGACGCCCGACATGGCCGCGCGGCGTTGGGCCTGCGCGAGCACGCTGGTGTAGCGAAACTCCAGCGGCTGCTCGGCGAGCTCCTCGGGGATGTCGGGCAGCAGACCTGCCTCCTCCAGCGAGTCGAAGGCGATGTTGATCAACGGCGCGAGCAGCTCGGTCTGCTGGCGCTCGACCACCGGGCCCAGCATCAGCATCTTCTCCTCGTGCCGCTCCTGCACCTCGCGCTCGTTACGCGGCTGGATGCCTGGCATGCGGTCCATCATCAGGAACACGTCCGCGTAGAAGGCGTTGTTGATCAGCTCGCGCACGTCCTGGATGTCAAGCAGCAGGTGCTGCAGGTTGATCGAGGCGTTGAAAGCGTTCTCGACCTTCCCGGCCCCGACCCCGCCAACGTCGTAGTAGGTGATGCCGCCAGGGAGGAAATCGGCGTCGGCCCCCTTGAGATTCGACGGCACGAGGATCGGCGGGTCGGTCTGGTAGTCGATGCCTTGCAACTTCCGCATGTGCTGGTGCTGCAGCTGCTTGATGCCGCCGAGCGCCCGCATTCCCGGGCACGTGGTGCCATAGATGTCGTTGCCGGTGACCGCCCAGCGCGGCGCGACAACCGGGAACCGCTTGAATCCGCCCTCGTGCAGCACCTGGTCGCTCGACGCACCTTCTTCGATGATGGCGTTGCGCCAGGCCATGTTGATCTTGTCGAGCTTCGACGGGTCTCGCTCGCGCCGCGGCTCGATCAGCTGCTGAACTCGCACCCAGGGATCGACCTCGTGCTTGTCCCACAGGTTCTTGATCGCCGGCGAGACGCGCGACCAATCCCAGGAACCTGACTTCTCTTTCAGCGGCGCGCCCTTGGCGACATAGCCGCCGACGATCTGCCCCACCGTCATTTGCAGTTCGCGGCCCAGGCTATCCACCTCGTTCTTCGCGTTCGTGCCGAGCGTGTACTCGCCGATGGTCAGCGTGGTGTGGTGGACGATGGACTGGTAGTCCGGCAGCACAATGGCAGCAGCCGTACCGAAGGCGCCGAGCTCCTCGTACATGCTGTGCAGCGACCGATAGGTGTTCGACTGGGCGAAAACCCGCAGGATCAGGCGCGTGACCTGGCCGCACCAGAGGCTGACGGCCGCGCTCTCCATGAGGTCGGGATCGGCCGTCTCGATCGTCATCCACGGGCGCGAGGGGCTGGTCATGCCGTACTGCATTCCCGCCCCCAAGATCGTGAGCGCAGCCGTCGCGGTGTCATCGAGGATGTCGTTCCGGCGGTCACCCTTGTTCTCCTCGGTCGCGAAGAAGCGGCCGGCGCGCGGGAGGACCACTTGTTGCACCTCCTGCCAGTGGCTCATCCATGAGGATCGCTCGGTCTTCAGCGCCTTCAGCCTGCGCTGCACGCGATCGCGCGTGGTCAGGTTCTCCATCATTGGCCAAGCAGCGTGGATGTGCCGAGGTTGAGTCCGCCGGTGATGCCTTGGCTTCCGGTCAGCAGCGTGCTCGAGTTCCCCGCGAGCGCGCCAGCCGCGCTGGCCGCCAGGGCGTTCTTGTCGAGCATCGCGTTGCGGTCGATCGTCTTCTCGGCCTGCACGCCTGGCGCCTTGTCGCCCTGGTTGAGGGGCGTCGGGCTGTCCGCCTTCTGAGGCTTCGGCGCGGTGGCCGCGCTGACGATAGCGCCCGCAGCAGCGGTGTAGATCCCGGTGGCCACGGCGCTGGCCGTGGTGGCGGACATGCCGAGAGCGGCCAGACCTGTTTCGATGCCCATGGGTCGGTTCCTTGCCGACCCGCTGGGTCAGCGACGTTTGAAATTCAGCGGATCGTAGGAACGGCTGGTGGGCCTATGTACCCCGCGAGGAGATACTGGGTAGGCGAAGGAAAGCGCCAGGGAATCCCCGCGGCCGGGAGATGGAAGGCCGCGCGCCTTCATGTCCTTCTTCGATTCGAGCTGGATCTTTCCATCGGGCCGGAACACCAGCTCGGGACCGATCAGGTCCTGGTAAAGCACGTCATCGGCTTCATCGATCGCCCCGCCGGACTTGAGCCAGAGCCGCATGCCGTTCCACATCTCGGCGCGCTTGTTCGCGCAACCGGGGTCGGCCGACTCGCCCGCGAAGTAGACCAGTTGCCAGTTGCGGCCCATGGTCTTGCCGCCGCTGTAGATGCCGGTGCCGTAGCCAGCGTCGATGAACACAGCATCGGCCCCGATCTCGTCCTCCCAGCGCGCCAGCTTGGCCGCTATTACCATGTCGTTGTCGTTCTTGGGAATTGTCTCCAGCACCTTGAAGTACAGCCCCTGGCGCATGGAGATGACGATCTCGTCGTCGCCCTCCCAGGCCGGATCGCAGGTCAGGATCTTGGGGGCAAAGGTGTACTGCTCGGGCTGCAGATGGCGTCCGCGCGCCGCGTCGACATCGTCAGTCGCGATGAACTGCTTGGCCGACATTGAGGGGAACATGCCGCGGATACGAACCTTCACGATGTCGCTGTTTTCCCCATAGGCGTCGACCATGGCCTGCAACGTCTCTTTGTTCGTGCCCTCCACGGTGCGGCTGTCGATCTGTCGCGTGACCCACAGATGGCGGAATTTGCGGAAACACTCCCGGAATCGCCCCGTGTTGCGGGTTGGGTTGCCGAACACGATCCAGATGATCTCGGTGTCCTCGTCGGTCAGCACGCCCTCGGCAACCTCCCAAACCTTGTCCGCGATCGCCGAACCCTCGTCCATCACCATGAGGATGCGGCTGCCCTGGTTGTGCAAGCCTGCGAAGGCCTCGGTGTTGTTCTCGCTCCAGGGCGTCGCATCCAGCCGCCAGGACTTTTGCGCCTCAGGATCGCCCGAGAACATCCCCATGGCGGTGACCTTGAACCAGTCGGCGTTGAAGGCCAGGCGGAACCACTTCCCGATCTCGGGCATGGTCTTGGTGCGCAGCTGGCTCTCAGTGTTGGCGGTGACCACCACCCGCGTGTCGGGGCAGGTGCTCATGGCCCACTGCGCGAGCATGCCTATCTCGGCCGACTTGCCGATGCCGTGGCCGGACGCCACCGCGATCAGCAGCGGCTTGAAGCGAGTGGCGGGGTTGCTCAGATGCGTGCCGATCACCTCTTGGATCTCGGCTTGCCAGGTCCGTGGGCCGGGGTGTTTCTCGAGCTGGCCGCCCTTTACCCCCCACGGGAACATGGCGCGCACGTAGCCCGCAGGGTCGTGCTGGTACTGCAGTACCTCTGCGATGTCCGCGTCGGTCAGAACGGCCTCCAAGGATCAGACAGCTTGGCAACCAAGTAGCCGGCAATGAAACACGCTGCGAACAGAACACCCCAAGCAAGCATCACGCGCCGCCCTTCTGCTGGCGCATGCGCTCGCGCAGCCCCTTGACGGTCGCCTCGACCTCCAGCCGATCCTTGAACATGCCCATGTGTCGCATCGCCAGCGTGAGCGCGCTGTTCTTGTCGTGAACCTTGGCCTTCTTCGTGTAGCCGATCAGCGTGCGCTCGTCGCCGCGGCCATCGAACTCCTCAAGAACATCCACGCCGGCCAGCACCGCCGCCGCGTCGTCGTCGAGCTCGTGCGGCGCCTTCATGCTGCCGTTCTCGCGGTACAGCTTCCGGATGTCGAAGAACGCGATCCGCGCCAGTTCCGTCAGCACGCGGTCGGCGGTGAGCTCGATTCGCTCGATTCGCCTTGCCTTGGCAGCCTCGATAGCGAAGCGCACACTAACATTTGCTAGCAGTCTCGCGCCCTGCTCGTTCGCCGTGCGTGCACTGTAGCCGGCGCGCGTTGCTGCCTGCGTCGCGTTCAGATCGATCAGGTACTCCGCAACGAAGCGTTCTTGCTTCGGCGTCAGCTTCTTTTCGATCATGCCTTCACCACCCGTGCAATGGGAACGCCGCGTGTGCGGCCGCGGCAGATGGAGCGGACGGTCATCTTCGACACCTCGAACTTCTCAGAGAGCCATGCGTGGGTGAACCCCTCGGAGTGGAGCTCGAGCAGCAAGCCGACCTCGTGGTCGGACAGCACAGCCTTGGGGTGCGACTCCCCGCACAGGTTTCCCGACTCAGCGTAGAAGCGCTGGCGCTTGATGCGGGCTTCGGCGCGAAGCTCTGGCGAGATGGTCTGGAAGGCGTTGGCCTTGTCTTTCAGGGTCATGGTGCCGTCCTTTTCAATTCCTTGAGCTTTGAGCGATACGTAGTCTTGATGGCGACGAGCTCGTCTCGCGTCCACTTGTGGACCTCGTGGTTCGCTTCGACGGCGGCCAGGCGCTCTTCGCCGATCCTGGTGAGCACGCCGGCGCGAAAGGCCGCGTAGGTCGTGCCGCCCGGCCGGTTGCAGTTCTTCCGCTGGGCGAAGCAGTTGTCCTCGTTGAAGCGAAGGTGTGGCGCGCTGCCGCGGCTGCGGAAGTGGCCGGCGTCCACGGAGCCGCCGGGCCTGTCGGGCTCGAAAGGCTTGCCGCAGCAGATGCAGGGCTGCCCCGCGTCACGGGCGCGGATGAAGGCGTTGAACTCCACTTGCGCCTCGGCGATCAGATCGGCAATGGTCTTCAACGCCTCGCGGCGCTGACGATCGCGCGCCTTCTCGACGCGCTTCTCTGCGCGTTCCTTCTTCGCCCGCGCGGCGGCCTTCTTCTGCGCCATCACTTCCAGGAAGGGAGCGATGCAGTCCTCGTGCAGCACGTGTCGCGCGAGCTCTGCGGGCATGCGCTCCTTGCAGTGCTTGCAGCGGTTGGACTTCGGATTGGCGGAGAGAATCACACCACCTCCAGATCGAACCCGCTGCGGCGCGGCCTGCCGTCGGCGTGGATGCGCTGGACCGCGATGGAGAACGTGCGTCCGCCGAGATCCCTGGCGCGAACGCTTGTCAGGCCGCGGTCCGTTGTGAGCCCGTTGCCCACGATGGTCAGGACCCGCGGCTTCATGCGCGGATCGTTGTCGTGTAGACGGTCGCCTGGCTTCATGCCCAACCCTCCACGATCATGTCCATGAGCCGGTTCGCGGTCGCCTCGTCCATCGTCGGCAGGATGTGCTGCAGAACGCCATCGATGGCCGCGCTGTAGAAGACGTCGAAGTCCTCCTGGCCCATGGCCTCGTAGCTCACCGACTTCGGGACCTGGACGATCTCGCCGGTCTTCGGGTCGGCCATCAGGTCGAAGTGCCCGGTAACCAGCTTCACGGCCACCAGCGCTTTCTCGACCGTGTTGTAGGTCTCGCTGTTCTCGGCGACGAGCTGCAGCAGCGCCATCAGCTTGCGGTGGTGCCGGCCGTTGCGCGGGCTGGAGAACTCGAAGCGGAGCCACTTCCCGGGCTTCATCGTCTCGATCCGGCGGCGGAACTTGGACCATGCGTCCTGGTCTGCGGGCGTGGCGCCGCGCAGGCCTTGAGGGGTGCGAACGAGGATGGCTTTCATGCGGGCACCTGGTTGTGGAAGTAGCGCATGGGCAGCGGCGTGAGCTCGGCCGCATCCACCAGGATCGGCGGCGAGCACCACTCCCAGGTCGGATCGACGTAGACCACGCGGGCCACCGGGCCAGAGTTCAACGAGATCACGTCGGCGCCTCGGTAGTCGTATCGATGGCCCTGGCGCGCATGGCGTCCGTCAGCAGCCGCGGCAGGTCCGCCAACTCCGGCCGCTTCGCCAGCTCCTGCGCTCGGTGCCAGCAATGCGCCTTCCAGGCCTCCGGGTTCTCCTCCATCAGCCAAAGCAAATGTCTCAGGTGGTCGGCAAGCGTCATGAGCGTCCTTCACAGGGTGTTTCCTTCATGGAGAAGTCGTTTTGCCGACAGGTAGGCAGAGTGCGCGAGCTCAGGCGTGGGAAACGTACCCAGGTACTTCTGCTTTCCCGCGACTTTGATCACGGCGCGGAACCCCGTCTTGTCGCGAGCGACGCCCAGCAGCCCCGATCGGTTGTCCGAACGGGCTCGCCGAATGTTCTGCAAATTCACATTCGCTGTGACATCTCGCAAGTTGCAGAGCCTGTTGTCAGCCTTGTTTCCGTTGATGTGGTCGATGCTCCGCGTCGGCCAAGCTCCATGCGCAAGCAGCCATGCCAAGCGATGTGCTCGATGGAACCGCCCATCGATGCAAATTCGGATGTACCCACCCGCCTCAATAGCACCGGCAATGCTTCCGGCGCGTGCGCGACTTCCGTTAGACACCCGCCAACGGATAACTCCATCGGCAGGGTCATAGACCAAGAGGGCCCGAGCGCGCTCAAGCGTCAGCATGCGCGGTTCGGTACACGTGTCACGCATTGGCGCCCCTGCCCTGAAGTTGGTGGTACGGGCTGCTGAAGTCGTGACGGAACTCGTTGCGCTTGAGCATGCGGACGTAGGCCTCGCTGACGTCCCAGCGCTTCGCGAGCACCTCGGTACGCTCCTCCGACGTGCGGATGTCGAGCACGCCGGCATCACTCAGCTTGCTCGACTTGCGCTTGCCGGCCGCCACGCGCGCCGCGCGCGCAATGGAGTTGTGGCGCTTGTTCGTGCGGGAGACCAGATGCGAGCGCGTCACCGGCACGATGTGCTCGTGGTTCAGGCAGTTCGCGTTTTCGCAGCTGACCGAAGCCACCCGGTCGGACTGCCATGCGCGGCCGTGGGCGTGCTCCCACACCACGCGGCGCAGCGACAACTGCTTCTGCGCGACTGTCGCGACCGGCCCGCGGTCGTTGATCGCGCCGGGCCAGAGCAGGCAATCCCCCTCCTCCACGCAGCGGGAGCGGATCTTGTCCATTAGGTAGGCGCCCTCGTTCACGTTGTTGCCTCCAGGATCTCGCGCACCTCGATGCCGGGTGGCACGGTACAGCGAGGGGTGATCGAGTAAACATAGGAGTGCTTCGCGCCGGTCCGCTCGATGTACCCGAGCCGGTACGACACGGTCAGGGCCGGCGCGCGCTGGTTGTGCGAAAGCTCAGGCAGTGCGGCGCAGATGTCGGCGTAGCGAACCGGAGCTTGAGCGCGGAGGATCGCGATCCAGACGGTACTGACGAGGGTCGAGGCCATCAGTGCACCCCCAGCACGCGATCGAGCCGCAGCAGCTCGCCCGCCTCGTCGCCGCCCGCCTCGCCCACCGCCGCCGCGATGGCCTGCTTGAGGCCGTCCAATCCGCCCGGCAGTGGCCGGAACCCGGTGGCGCGGCGGCGCGCGCGCTCCGCGTGCTTCTCGTTGATCGCCCGGGCCTGCGCCGCATACCGGCTTCGCAGCTTGTCGCTCATGCCGATGGCGTTTTCGAAGGTGTAAGCCTTGCGCGGCTCGCACGCAGCGCACAGAGTCACGAACTCGGGCAGGCTGGGGGGGAACTGCGGATGACGCTCTTCGCAGCGATCCAGGGCCAGGACGACGGTCGACTCGGCGAATCGGCGCAGCTTGAACGCCCACACCGTCCGCGCGCTGCCCACGCCCATGTCCCGGCCGCGCGCGTCGACCACGCCCGACGCGAACTTGTTCAGGAACAGATTCCCGTAGTACCCGTGCATCACCTTGAACACGTTGTTGACCACGGACTCGTCCGGCTGCTGCTGGGCCGAGGTGAACTGCTCGGCGTTGACTGCGATGGGCTTAAGCATCGATGACCTCCTGACGGTCCATGTCGAAGATGGCGGCGGCTGCGCCGGCGTGCTTGGGGGCGCCGAAGGACTGGCGGGAAGCAGCCGGCGCGCGCTCCTCGCGCACCCAGTTGCGCCAGGTCGCCAGCCAATCGAGCTTGCGGGCCGCGGCGCCTCCCTTGCCGTGCCAGTAGTCGGCAAACTTGTCGGCTACCCGCTGCGGGTCGAGGTCAGGCCGTTCGGCCTTCGCCCAGTCCGCCCACTCGACGGGAAGCTCGAAGGGCTTGGGCAAGCGCGAAGCGCGCCCCTCTGCTGAACGTAGTGAAGCAGAGGTATCTGAGCTATGAGGAGCTTTCGACCCGGGTTCGTCTTGGGTTTGCTCTTGGTTATCTACAGAAAACCCACTGGGTTTCTCTTGGGTTTGTTTTCTGGGTCTTCCACCCTTTTTCCCGTTCAACCTAGCGGCTTCGATGGCGGGCGCCGCTTCGGCGATCTCCTCCGACGCGCGGCCGTTGTGCCTCAGTCCATCCGAGGCGATGGGGAAGTGGAGATCGGCCACGAACCTCACCGCAGCCTGCTCGGCCTTGTCCATGGCCCGGCAGATGCGATAGAGCTCCACGAAGTCGGCCGGCAGCCCCTGCTCGGTCGTGTAGAGCTCGTCCAGCAGGAGCGTGTAGGCCCCGTGCTGCGCGAGCGTAAGCCGTGCAGTTTTCTTGCCGTAGTCGGCCGGATAGCGCTTGTAGTAGTTCAAAGGATCTTCCACCGAACCACGGGATGGCTGTGTGTCTTCTCGCTGGCCGCGCGCTGGTAGCCGTCGAACTCGATCAGGCCCAGGTTCTTCACCGCGGTGGTGATGGCGCCCCAGGACTGGTGGGACGATGGGTGGTTGACCGCGACGTGGCGGAACTCCTCCATCGTCATGTGCGTGGCGCCAGAGGCCTTGCGGGTGGCGAGCCAGGCTCGGAGCTCGACCACCACCAGCTCTTTCCACTCGACGTTGACATCGAGGGTCAGCTGCTGGCCGGCGAGCTTTGCGGCCTCGGACCGGGCAGCACTGAGCATCAGGCGCCCTCCGCGGGAGCAGAAATATCGACGGCGCGCGCGTGCAGCATGGAAAGGTGCTGGCAGTAGTCGAGCGTCCAAACGGAAGCGCGATCGAGCTCCGCCAGGTAGCCCTCGAGAACGTCAGGCTTCATGGTGACGTTCTCCGCCTTCGACTGGATGATCTCCAGCAACTGAATGTAGGCGCGCGTTCGCACAACGCCCCAATCCGGATAGTCTGCGGGCATCGCCTTCGATAGAACGGATGCCCGAGCTCGCGCGGCTACGAGCCGCTGGGCATCGGCGATCTTCTTGGCTTCTCTCGCCTCCCGGCGCACCTTGCGATCGGCCGCAAGCTGAGCGGTCTTGCTGAGCGGTCTTGCTGAGCGGTCTTGCTGAGCGGTCTTGCTGTTCCATGGAGTGTCCTTCCGTGCGGCCGGCGCCCCTTCGGGCTATGCCAACGCTTTGAGCGCCTGCATTTCTTCGAGGGGATTCAGTTGAGCGTTCTGTGCATGCCATTGGGAAATTGCAGTGTTCCCGCACACCCCCTCGAATACCTTCACCGCCCATCCAGGCAAGTCGCGCTTGGTCTTCGCGTCTGCCTTGATGTAGCAAGTGATGTGAGACGAATACAGCCCTGTCTCCTGCGCAAGCGTGCGCTTGGACATCTTCTTCACGCGCCTCAGGTCCCAGCAAAGCATTACTGCGTCTCGATAGGTCTTGCAGGCCGCGACAAGCCGCGGGTCCGCTATTCCTGGTGCGTTCAATCGGCCGAATACGCCGGGGATGTGCATCTGTTCCATAGGTGCCTCTATAGAGAAATGAAATGGGATTACCTGTTGAATTACCCGTTGGCACGGGACAAAACTAAGTGCATGCCGAATCCGAAAAACATGCGCTTTCTGACGTGCCCGACCACCCTTGCTGATGCCTTGGGAGGCACCCCGCTGGCAAGCAGCGCGGGAGGTGGACACGTCAGAAAGAACACGTGGGTGCATGTGCATGACGCCGCCTTACTTGGCCTTTCCGCGCTGCTGGCGGGCGCGGTCATCGAGCGCGAGGCCGACGACGCAAACGAGCACGACGAAGCCGCCGATGAGCAGGACGGCCTGCACGCCGGGCGGCTGGATCAGGAGAAGGTCGAAGGGACCCATGACTCAAGCCACCTGTTGTTGGCGGTTGCGACGCTTCGGGCCGCGAAGCACGGACCAATTGGTCTTGGGACTGAGCAACTCGCAACGAACGCCAGTCAGGTCCTCGATGTCAGGGCAATACTTCTCAGGCGTGCCGTTGATCTGCCATTGGCTGATGGTGTTATGACTGTTGACCTCGTGACCACGCTCGTTCAGCTTGCGCATCAGAGAGGTCTTGCCGCCCGCAGCATCTATCGCACGATCCAAGGCGGCGCGAGGGGTGAGTTCATTGCGGTGTTCCATGAGCAGCCATTCTAGATAGTTTTTCTATCTTTGCAAGAACTTCTATCAAACCACCTAGATACCCTGCGAGAATGTCTATCCATCAACTGATCCGCCAAGGCCGGCTTCGCCTGAAACTGACCGAGCAAGAGTTCGCCGAAAAAGTCGGGGTTAGCCGCGGAGCTGTTCAACAGTGGGAAAAGGAGGGAGGGACCGCCCCTCGCAGAGCGAATCAACCTGCCGTGGCAAACCTGCTGGGCCTTTCTGTCGCCGAGCTCATGGGTGGCGGAGAGCCCAACATCGAACAACTCGAGCAGGGGGCGAAGGTCCCGCTTATCTCTTGGGTGGAGGCTGGACTTTTGAGCGACATTTCTGACCCGTTCCAACCAGGCGATGCAGACGAGTGGGTGACTGCATCGGAAAGCCACCCCTCGAAAGGCTCGTTCGCCCTGCGTGTGACGGGCTCCAGCATGACCAGCCCGGACCCGGAGGCGCAGTACAACTTTCCCGACGGAACCGTGTTGCTTGTCGACCCAGAGCGCTCCGTCGATCCTGGCGACTTTGTTATCGCGAAAGATGTGGAAACGCAGAAGGCCACCTTCAAGCGTCTTGCCTATGACGGCGGCCGCTGGTATCTGCGCCCGCTGAACCCCAACTTCAAAACCGTAGAGATCGACGACCCAAAACTACGGATCATCGGTCGAGTGATCGAATACCAACGTCGAGGCAAGTTGTAGGTAGCTTCACCCCTCAAGCGCGGCCGCCCACGAGGCGGCTTTTTCACGTCTAGGGGTTTCTGCTTACAATTTTCCCGGATAGTTTTTCTTGCTTTGCTAGTTTTTCTATCTTAAACTTCATCCCATGCGCTGCACTCCCCGCAGCAAACCATGGAGATGAGATTGAACGCTCCCAACTTCGCAGAGATCTCGCGCCGGCCGATGCCGGAATGCGAGTTGCAGTTGTCGGTCGACCTGGCTGACGAGCGCCGCGGCTGGAAGGTCGGCCGCAACTTCTTCGGCCGCTCAATCGACAAGACCTCGGACGCTGGCGACCGCGAGCACAAGCAGCGCGCCAGCGATGCACGCGCCGCCTTCATGCGCGACCTGTCGGCCACCCAACTCGGCGACATCGCTTGCGATGACGACCTGCTGGCGGCGGTGCGCACGGGCAATCCCGTCTTCATCGGGGCGCGCCTCATGTCCCTCGTGGACGAGGCCGGTGATCGCGCCGCCTGCGTCGAGCACAAGCCCAACCGCTGCATGCACTGCGGCGACTGGCTGGGTGAGCACGACGCCGACTGCATCAAGGCTCGGAGGTCCGCATGAGCGCCGCGCACACGCCGGCCGCAGCGCTGCAAGCTGCCCGTGAAGCTGCGGATCTGGCGAACCACCGCGAGCGGCTCGTGTGGCTCTCTGCGGAGCGCCCGAGGTGGTCGTGCGGCGCATTGGTGGACTGCCACACCCGAAACGTCTTGCTGCAGCAGAGCCGCGCCGCCCTCGCCAAGGCACAAGGGGCCGCATCGTGAGCGCCGCGAAGCACACGCCGGGCACCCATGTGTCCTACCAGTACCGCCAGCACCATCTGCTCGGCGGTGCGTTGATCGAAGGCGATGGCATCGTGATCGACAGAACCATCGTCGGCACCAGCGATGCGTACTCGATCCAACCGACCGACGGCTCTCCTGTCGTGCACGTCCGTGCCGCTGGAGTCAGGAGCGTGGCATGAGCGAGAACACCGCAACCGCTCGCTGCACCGAGGCCGAATGGAGCGCTGCTCGTGCAGCTGGCCTTCTGGTTGTCACTACCGCCGAGGAAGTCGCGCTCCACAAGTTCGCCGAGGCGATTCGCTCTGAGGCAATGGCGAACCTGCTGCCATCCTTTGAGGAGTTGATCGACCTGATGCAGGGAGTGATCGACGGCAACTACAAGCCCGACAGCTTCACGCTCCAGCCCGCTCGCGCCGCCATCGCCAAGGCCACCGGCCAGGAAGGCGGTGCCAAGTGAGCACGCCCTTCATCAACGACGAGGAAGCAGTCGCAAAGCTGCGCGAAATGGCTCGTGTCACCGAGCCCTACAGCCCCGAGTTCAACGCTCTGTGCAAGGCAATCGGCGTGCTGCAGAAGCGCATCGAAGACCGCAAGGCGGTTCCGGCATGAACAAGCTCAAGCACACCGTCGTGACCTGGGCGCTGAGCATCTCAGCAGGCATCGCCGTGCTGTTCCTCAACGCCTACCTCGAGCACCAGCACAGCGAGACGGACGCTCTCCAGCGCTCCGCAGACATCGACAACGAACGAGCTGCCGAATGGGTAGCTATGGGGAAATGACCGTGGACTACCTTAACAGCCCTATCGGTGATGACGCTCCTACGGGAACCATCGCCGCCGCCATCGGAATCGTGACCCTGATCGTTGCCATGGTCGGGTTTGGTTTCTCCATCTACTTTGCTTGAACACCATGACCGAAAAGACCCACTATCGGAAAGCATTCGATTCGCCGTATCTCAGCAGTGCGGACATCGTTGAGCCCACCGTCCTGACGGTGCACCACGTCTCGCTCGAGGGCGACAAGACGAAGAAGACCAAAGACGTCTTCAATACGGCGTACTTCGCCGAGAAGGAAATCCGCCAGGGCGAGAAGCTCAAGCCGATGATCCTGAACGCGACGAACTCCAAGACCATGAAGGGCCTGACCGGATCAGCGTTCATCGATGACTGGAAGGATGTTCGGATCACGGTCTACGTGGATCACAACGTTCGGTTCGGCAAAGAATCCGTTGAAGGCCTGCGCATCAGTCCGCACGCCCCTGAAAAGCGCATGTTGATACCTGAGAACGTCAAGGCCTGGAAGAACGCAAAGGCCGCGTTCAAGCGCGACGGCAACTTGCGTGCTGTGCTGTCTCGGGTGGACATCAGCCCCGAGCATCAGAAGCAGCTCATGGACGAGTGCGCCGAGGCCGCGTGATGCAGTTTGTTGATGTGCCCCAGAACACCGACGAGTGGCAAGCCCTGCGTCTCGGAAAGGTGACGGCTTCCAACTTCGGATGCTTCATGGCAAATGAAGGGAAGGCTTTCGGAGATCCGGCCAAGCGCTATGCCCTGCAGATCGCGTTGGAGATCAGCACCGGCCGCAAGGCTGAGGCCAGTTTCTCCAATGAGCACATGGAGCGCGGCCACGAGCAAGAGCCTGTCGCTCGCATGCTGTACGAAGAAGAAACCTTTTCGGATGTGTCGAATGGGGGGTTCTTCGACTGCGGCGACTATGGCGATTCTCCTGACGGCCTGGTGGCGAACGACGGCGTGATCGAAATCAAGTCGGTGATCGCTCCGACGCACTACGCCACCCTGCAGCGCGGAAGCTTTGACCCAGCCTACCGCTGGCAACTGATTGGTCATCTGGACTGCACTGGCAGGGACTGGGTGGACTTCATCAGCTATTGCGCTGACTTCCCTGTTGCTCGGCAGCTGATCGTCCACCGGTTGAACAAAGACGACTGCCAAGACGAGCTCGAGCGCCTTCGTGCGCGCCGCGCCGAGTTTCTGGAGCTGGTACGAGCCACGCTCAAGACGATCCAAAACTGAAGCCAGGAGCACTCATGCCCTCCCCATCCCAATCTCTGCCCGCCCTTCTCGGCGATCTTCGCTGGCGCATCAATGACGTGCGCGACATGCTCATGAAGGAGGGCTACAACGGCCAGCGCATCTATGGCTGCGACGAATGGTCTACGCCGACCATCAATCTCCAGCTCGCAATCGACAAGATTGACGAAGCCCTCTCCCGCCCCACCCCACCAGAAGCGCAGGCAGGGGCGGTTGATCCGCTCTCGGACCTGCGCAACGCGGTGGAGTTTCTCGACCAGATGCGCGCGGCTGCGGAGTCCGGCGAGGACGTCATGGGAACCGGCATCGCAAAGGACGCACGCAACTGGCTCGAGCGTGCGGCGCGTGCTGCGATCGAACCGCGAGCCGCTACCGCAGTCGGCTTCCTGCGCCAACTCGATCTCGACAACTTCCCCCGCGCCAACATCCTCATGGCTAGGTCTGCGGACGGCGATTGGCAAGTGCCGGTCTACCTCGCCCTTGCCGCCCCCAAGGCTGTGGCGCAGGGGTGGATCAGCGTGGAGGAGCGGTTGCCAGCATGCGATGGCGAGACGATATTCATCGGCGAGAACGAGGCAGGCTACATCGCTTGCTTCAACGAACTGACGCCGGACGGCTACTGCATGCACGCCACGGCCGAGGGTTCGATCTGCGTGATGAGCGGGCTGCGTCAGTGGAGCCTCGTGAATCGCCCCTCCTCCCCATCCGAGGAGAAGAAGGCATGAGCCGCAGTGGATACATCGATGACGGCGATTGCGACGACGTGCTCGCAATGGGCCGCTGGCAAGGGCAAGTCGCCTCTGCCATCCGGGGCAAGCGCGGACAGGCCGCACTGCGCGAGCTGGCCGCAGCCATGGACGCAATGCCGGTTAAGGCGCTCGCCGCTGAATCGTTGGTCACGGCCGACGGTGAGTTCTGCACGCTCGGCGTGCTCGGCCAGGCGCGTGGCCTCGACATGGCGCCCATCGATCCCGAAGACTGGGACGCCGTCGCCAAGGCGTTCAACCTTGCGCCGGCGATGGTGCGAGAGATCGTCTACGAGAACGACGAAGGCATCATCGGCTACGACTGGGTCGATGTCGAGATCTGCGGGCCCCTCCGCCGATGGGAGCGCCGTCACGTCAGCGTTCGCGTGGAGCGCCCTTGGGAGGTCGTCGCCCGCAAGCGCTGGAATCGCATGCGCAAGTGGGTCGCTGACCACCTCGCCTCTGCCACGGGAGCCCGCCATGGGTGAGCGGGAGATCATGAGCACGCAAGCAGTTGAGGCCGGCGCAGTCTTCAAGGTCGTCTACCCGTTCATGCGGGTCGAGTATGAGAAGACCGAATGGGACGGCGAGGGCGCGGCAAGCAGCACCATCAGATCGTGGAAGCCCGGTTGCGAGTACGTCCCGCGCGGTCCCTACGGCGAGGACAGCGAGGGCGTCTGTGATGGCGAGGGATGGATGGTCCTGACCGTTGTCGCGGTCTTCAAGCCCGGCAAATACCCGGCTCGCGTCTTCTTCACTCGCCAGTGGGTAGACCCCGAAGGCCGGACGTTTGGCAAGAACAACTTGCGAATCATGACGCTGCCTGCATTCAAGCGCCGGGCCGCTGGGTGGTTTGCCGAGCCCTACACGCTCCAGCAAGAGGAGCAACCGTCATGAAGCCCGCCACCCGCGCCGCAGCATCCCCGACACCCGCACCCGCACCCGCACAAGGAGAGAACCATGGCTGACACCACCAATTCCGCCCTCCAGACCGTGAAGCTGCAGGCCCAGCCAGCAGCCTTCCTCGTGACGAATCTCCCCAGCGGAGAGCCGAGCCTGTGCTTCGAAGACGAGCGCGGCGACTACGGCAACGAGCAGTTCACGCCCGTGTTCGAACCGCTCTACCTCGCCGCCCCGGCGCAGGCCGCTATCGATGCGCGCGAGCAGGAATCAACCGTTGGCGACGGCTGGTTGTTGGACAGCGAAGGATGCCGTCTTGTCGGTGCATCGCACCACTACACCGCCGCGAACATCAAGGCCCTGATCTGGGAGCTGAAAGCCCTCGAAGACCCGCGCATGACCACGCAGGCCGACTTTGAAAACAGAGACTGGCGCGCATGGTGCGGCACTCTGCACCGCATCCTTTCTGGCCTTGCATCCGAAGTGCCGCTTGGTCTGGGCGATGCCGCCCCGGCACCCGCTGCGGCTGGGGGAGTGACGGATGCATTCACCGCCGCCTACATGGCCGCGTGCAAGGGGCGTGCGCCAGACCACAATGAAATCGGGCTGCACTACTTCCGGGCCGGCGCCGCCCTCGCGCAGTCCGTGCCCGTGCAGCCCAGCAACGGGTGCGAGGTGAACGAGTACAGCAGCCGAGTTTGCGAGCGTGGCACGCGCTCCTGCACGGCGTCTCACGAGGCCGCGCCCGTGCAGCAGGAGGCACTGCAAGAGGCCCATCGCCTGGGTTTCCTGCGGGCCGCCGGGTGGATGCAGTGCGACAAACTATTCGCCGACGTGAACGGGTCGACTTACCGAAAAGATCGCGACCATGATGTTGCGACCATCGCACTCACGCCCCCGGCCGTGGCAGCACCTGCGCAAGCGGGGGAGACGAAGGGAGATGCGTGATGGCGCGAATCGAGTTTTCTGCCCTCGGTCCCACCCTGGCTGAGCAGTGCGAGCAGCAGGGCCTCTATGCGCTGGATCTGCCCATCGACATGGCCGACAAGCTGGCCCACGCCGTGACGCTCTGCCACCTTCGTGGTGTGCTCACCGACACGGAGGCGAATCGCGCCCGCGCTCGCATCCTCAAGCTGATGAACCTGCGACAGGTCCGCGCCGCCCTCCAGGCATCGGCAGCGAAGACGGGGGAGGTGTGATGCTTGAGCTTCGCCCAATCACTCAGGCGCTGGCCTTCGACTTCATCAAGGTCCACCACCGGCACCACGGCGTGCCCGTCGGCGGCCTCTGGTGGCAGTCAGTGCAGGACGACGATGGCCGACTCGTGGGCGTCGCGATTTCCGGCCGGCCCGTGGCTCGCGGGCTTGACGATGGCCTGACGGTCGAGGTCACGCGGCTCTGCACCGATGGTGCCCCGAATGCCTGCTCGATGCTTTACGCCGCAGCACGGCGCGCAGCTGAGGCCAAGGGCTTCCGTCGCGGCCTGACCTACATCCTCGCCTCCGAGGACGGCGCCAGTCTGCGGGCCAGCGGCTGGCGTCTGCTTTGGGCCGTTCGCGGTCGGTCCTGGGACTGCCAGAGCCGCCCGCGCACCGACAAGCATCCCACCGAGGATAAGCAGGCTTGGGGATGGGGCGCATGGCCGCAAAGCTCAACGGAGGCAGCATGACCCCCTTCGAGGAAGTGCCGATGCCTCCAACCCTGCCGAAAAGCCTGCTGGACACCATCGGCGAGTACGGCATGGCCCGCACTGACCGCGTATCGGAATTGACGATCCAGCACCGCTGGGAGCTGCTCATCGCGGCCATCAAGGACTACGCCCGGGCCTACGGCGACCAGCGTGCCAATGCGGCGTTGGAGCAAGCCTACGACGCCATGTTCAGCCTCAAGGGCGACAAGGTGACTCGATTCGATGCACAGACCGCCATCCGGAAGCTCAAGACCGATTCGACCACCGCGCGCGGATGCCCCTGGACCCCTGACACAGACGGCTACTGGAAGACCGCATGCGGCAAGAGCCACGCTTTCAACGAAGGCGGGCCCACAGAGAACCAACACCGCTTCTGCTGCTACTGCGGCGGGGCGATCACGATGAAGGAGAACGGCGATGAAGCTCACCAAGGCTGAGCGCGCAACCCTGCGCGAGATGTTCGCCGGCCGGTGCGCGTACTGCGGAGTGCCGCTGGGAGAGCGCTGGCACGCGGACCATTTCGAGCACGTCGAACGGAAGATGAAATGGGCCGACGGGCCCAATGGCGTGCGCCGGCTGGTCAGCACCAGCGAAGTCCACCGGCCCGAGCGCGACACCATCGCGAACCTGATGCCGTCCTGCGCGCCCTGCAACATCGACAAGCACGCGATGACGCTCGAGGACTGGCGCCGCAAGCTGCAGAACGCGGCCGAGGTGCTGCGCCGGAACCAGCCCACCTACCGCCACGCACTGCGCTTCGGCCTCGTACAGGAGACGGGCGCGACGATCGTTTTCCACTTCGAGCGCCTGGCGCACAAGGACCCCTCCCATGACCACTGACTTCACCGAGACGACCTACAGGGTCGTGCGCACCGACGGCTATGGCGTCCACAAGCACAGCAACGATAACGGCGACGTGTGGCTTGAGGGCGTAGTGCGCACACCACACGGGTTCTTGAGGGTCTATTCCGAGGAACGCCGCACCAGCATCTCGCTCATCCACGACGGCTACGAGGTGACTCGCGTATGGGAGCGCGGCTTTCAACATCGGGCCCTTGTGACGCTCGCCCGCCGCTTCGCAGAGGAGATGCAGCCATGACCACTGACATCCACGCCGCCACGCAGGCGATTCGCGAGGCGTTGGCCGCAGGGCCTACGCCGGGGCCTTGGCTTGAGAAGGGGCGCGTAAATCCTTCGCGCGAGGCCATCAGAATCGAGAGCCACCACCCCGCCGATGAGCACCACCTGTATCAGGTCTGCGACGTGCTCGATGCCAATGGCTACCCGAGGAATCAGGCCAATCTGCAGTTCATCGCCGCCTGCAACCCCGAGGCCATCACTACCATCCTCGCAGCCCTTGAGGCACGGGACGCAGAGATTGCGGCGCTCACTGGCCTGCTGGTCGGGCTCGTGGAGCAACTGGACGACGGCGACGACCAGGTGCCCGGGCACTGCCACGCGAAGCCCGGAATCTGGGACGAGCACAACGGCGAGAAGTCCGGGACGCCGTGCGCGCTGTGCGCCCTGTGGACCTTGGCCAAGGGCTATGCAGCATCGCCCCAACCCCAGCCCCCCCCACGCTACCCCTCCACCGAAGGGCAGCGCATCGCTCGGCAGATCAGGAAGGGGAAAGAGGGGAAGGGGGTGCGGGGATGACGGAACTGATCGGCACCAAGGAAATCAGCGAGCACCTGAACCTCGGCCATGACTACGTGCGCGACCGCCTGGTCAAGCGCCCAGACTTCCCGCGGCCGGCGCTCGCTCTGAGCCAAAAATGCAGGCGCTGGAGCCGCGAAGACTTCGAGGACTGGCTGCGCCGGCAGGCCAAGAAGCAGGCCCGCTGATCCCCAGATTTTTACGCACACCCCCGGGGAACCCGCATGAATCCTCGAAAGTCGATTCCGGCCCCGGGCACCACACACGGCGCCTTCTTTTCCGGTGTCCTTCGCGGACTCCGCCTCCCCTCTCAGATTTCCTCGCGCAGCCCGGTATGCACCGTCGGATGCGCGAGCCGCACGCGCAACTCGCGCTTGAGCCGCGTGTTGTCGAGTCGGCGCGATTCGCCCATGAAGCTCAGCAGTTGCAGCGGCAGCTGGCGCTCGGCCTCCTCGCGCGCCACGCGCGGCGGGCGCGGCATGCCGTAGAGGTCGGCCGCGAGGTCGATGTAGTCGCCCATGCGCAGCTCGGTGTCGTCCGAGGCATGCACGATGCGCTGCGGCCGGCCGCGGAACAGCGCCGCGATGCAGGCGCGCGCGAGGTCGTCGGCATGGATGTGGCTGGTGTAGACGTCGTCCTCGCGCCGCAGCACCGGCGTGCCGCGCTGCAGCCGCTGGCGCGGCGTGCCGCCTTCGCGGTCGGGCGCGTAGATGCCCGGGATGCGCAGGATGCTGGCGCGCACGCCCGTGCTGCGGCCGAACCAGCGCACGGCGCGCTCGGCATCGACGCGCCGATGGCTGCGCGGCGTGTCGGGGCGCACGGCGCGGGTCTCGCTCACGCGCGCGCCACCGCAATCGCCATAGACGCCGCTGGTCGAGCCGTAGACCAGCGCGTCGGGCAGCGCGCGCAGCCGCAGCGCGCGCACCAGCGCGGCGGTGCGCTGGTCGCGCCACCAGGCCGAGCCGCTGTCGCGCGGCGGCGGCGCCAGGTGCAGCACGCGCGTGCCCAGCGCCGACAGGCGCCGCAGGGTCTTCGGATCGTCGAGATTGCCGATCAGCGGCCGGATGCCCGCGGCGCGCAAAGCGCTCACGCGCTCGGCCGAGGAGGTGAGCGCCACCAGCGACACGCGCCCGCGCAGATCGCGCGCCACGCGCTGGCCGACGTCGCCGCAGCCGACGATCAGGAGACGCGTCCGGCGAAAGCGCGCCGGCAGCGCGCCGGAGGGGCTATGGATTGAAGGCAAAATTCGGGTTCCCTTTTCTTTTTCAGCCCCATGTAACGGGCTGATCCAAGCCGAAGAATACCGATGACTGTTGCAGCGCCGCATGAGGCGGGCTTTTCCATCACCGTCGAACCCAGCGGCCGCCATTTCGTGGCGCAAGGCGACGAAACCATCCTCGCGGCCGGCATCCGCCAGGGCATCGGCCTGCCCTATGGCTGCAAGGACGGCGCCTGCGGCTCGTGCAAGTGCCGCAAGCTCTCGGGCGAGGTCGAGCTCGGCCCGCACCAGAGCAAGGCCCTGAGCGCGGAAGAACAGCTCGCGGGCTTCGTGCTGACCTGCTGCGCCCGCGCGCGCAGCGACGTGGTGCTCGAATCGCGCCAGGTGACCGAGGTCGGCGCCCATCCGATCCGCAAGATGCCGGTGCGGGTGCTCGCGCTCGCGCGCAAGTCGCACGACGTGATGCAGGTGCGCCTGCAGCTGCCGGCCGGCGAGCCGCTGCAGTTCTACGCGGGGCAGTACGTGGAATTCATCCTGCGCGACGGCGCGCGCCGCAGCTACTCGATGGCCAACGCGCCGCACACGCTGGGCGAGCCGGGCACCAGCATCGAGCTGCACCTGCGCCACCTGCCGGGCGGCAAGTTCACCGACCACGTGTTCCTCACCATGAAGGAAAAGGAGATCCTGCGCATCGAGGGCCCCTACGGCAGCTTCTTCCTGCGCGAGGACTCGGACAAGCCGCTGATCCTGCTGGCCTCGGGCACCGGCTTCGCGCCGATCAAGGCGCTGCTCGAGCACATGAAGTTCAAGGCCATCGACCGCCCCGCCACGCTCTACTGGGGCGGCCGCCGGCCCGAGGACCTCTACATGGACGACTGGGTGCGCGAGCAGCTCGCGCAGATGCCGAACCTGCGCTACGTGCCGGTGATCTCCAACGCCACGCCCGAGGACAACTGGTCCGGCCGCACCGGCTTCGTCCATGCCGCGGTGCTGGAAGACTTCGCCGACCTCTCGGGCCACCAGGTCTATGCCTGCGGCGCGCCGATCGTGGTGGACTCGGCCAAGCGCGACTACGTGGCGCTCGCGGGCCTGCCCGAGGAAGAGTTCTTCGCCGACGCCTTCACCACCGAGGCCGACAAGGCACTGCCCTGAAGCCGGTGGCCCGGCGCGCCGGCTAGGGATAGCCACGCTGCGGCCGCCGCGCGGCGCGCCGACAATCCGGGGCATGACAACCCGCAAGACCTTCCTCGCCACCCTCGCCCTCTCCACGCTCGCCCTGGCCACCGGCGTCCCCGCCCTGGCCCAGCAGCAGCGGCCGATCCGCCTCGTCGTGCCCTATGCGGCCGGCGGCCCCATCGACGTGACGGCGCGCGCGCTGGCCGAACGCGTGCGCGACACGCTCGGCGGCCCGGTGATCATCGACAACAAGCCCGGCGCGGGCGGCAACATCGGCGCCGACATCGTCGCCAAGGCCGCGCCCGACGGCCTGACCATCGGCATCGCCGCCACCGCCACCAACGCGGTGAACCCCTGGCTCTACAGCAAGATGCCCTTCAACGCGGCGACCGACTTCGCGCCGATCACGCAGATGGTCCGCGTGCCCAACGTGCTGGTGATGAACGCCGAGACCGCGCAGCGCCTGAAGATCGCCACGCTCAAGGACCTGATCGCCTACGCCCGGGCCAACCCCGGCAAGCTCAACTACGGCAGCGGCGGCAACGGCAGCGCCGGCCATCTCGCGGGCGAGATGTTCAAGAAGGCCGCCGGCATCTTCGCGGTGCACATCCCCTACAACGGCGGCAACCCGGCGCAGCTGGCGCTGGTGTCGGGCCAGGTCGACTTCAACTTCGACAACCTCGCCACCGCCGCGCCCAACATCCGCTCGGGCAAGCTCAAGGCGATCGCCGTGACCACCCTGCAGCGCAGCAGCGCCCTGCCCGAGGTGCCGCCGGTGTCGGACACGCTCAAGGACTTCTCCATCGACACTTGGTGGGGCCTGGTCGCGCCGGCCCATACGCCGCCGGATGTGATCGCCAAGCTCAACCACGCCTTCGTCGACGCGCTGAACGCGCCGGAGACCAAGTCGCGCTTCGCGCTGCTGCTGGCGGAGCCGGTGGCCAGCACGCCCGCGCAGTTCGGCGCCTTCATGAAGAGCGAGCTCGGCAAGTACGAGCAGGTGGTGAAGGCCACGGGCGCGAAGGTCGACTGAGCTCGCACCCACAAGACAAAGGGCGGCCGGTGCCTCGCACCGCCGCCCTTTTTTTGCGTGGCCTCGAAAGGCCAGCCGTGCCGCTTACTCGCCCAGGTACGCCGCGCGCACCTTCGGATCGCTGAGCAGGCCCTTGGCATCGCCCGACATGGTGATCAGGCCCGACTCCATCACGTAGCCGCGGTCGGCCAGCTGCAGCGCGCGGTTGGCGTTCTGCTCGACCAGCAGGATGGTCACGCCCTGCGCGGCAACGGCCTGCACCACCTCGAAGATCTTGTCGCACATGATCGGCGACAGGCCCATGGTGGGTTCGTCGAGCAGCAGCACCTTGGGGCGTGCCATCAATGCGCGGCCCATGGCCAGCATCTGCTGCTCGCCGCCCGACATCGTGCCGGCCAACTGGTCCTTGCGCTCGCGCAGCCGCGGGAAGGTCACGAAGACGCGCTCCATGTCGCTCGCGATGCCGGCCTTGTCCTTGCGGATGTAGGCGCCGATCTGCAGGTTCTCGGTAATCGTCATGCGCGTGAACACGCCGCGGCCCTCGGGCACCATCACCAGGCCCTCGCCCACCAGGTCCCAGGCGCCGCGGCCCTTGATGCTGCGGCCCAGGAACTCGATGTCGCCCGCGCCCGCGGGCAGCGTGCCGGTGATCGCCTTCATGGTGGTGGTCTTGCCGGCGCCGTTGGAGCCGATCAGCGAGACCAGCTCGCCCTCGCGCACCTCGAAGTCCACGCCCTTGACGGCCTGGATGCCGCCGTAGCCGACCTTCAGGCCGCTGACCTTGAGCAACACCTTGCCCGCGGCCTTGCGTTGCGAAGCGCCCGCCGCGACTTCCTCTTGGGTTTGCACTGCTGCGCTCATCTCAATGTCCTCCGGTGCCGAGGTAAGCCTCGATCACCTTTTCGTTCTTCTGTACATCCGCCGGCGTGCCTTCGGCGATCTGCTTGCCGTAGTCGAGCACCGTGACGCGGTCGCACAGGCCCATGATCAGCTTCACGTCGTGCTCGATGATCAGGATGGTGCGGTCGTCGCGGCGGATGCGGTCGATCAGCTCGCGCAGCTGGACCTTCTCGGTCATGTTCATGCCGGCCGCGGGCTCGTCGAGCGCGATCAGCTGCGGGTCGGTGGCCAGGGCGCGCGCGATCTCGAGGCGGCGCTGGTCGCCGTAGCTCAGGGTACGCGCCTTGTAGTCGGCGAACTTGCCGATGCCCACGTAGTCGAGCAGTTCCTGCGCGCGCTGGGCAATGGCCTTCTCCTCGGCCTTG
>JAESGN010000353.1_pt1 | contig 53770 bp, 50 predicted proteins | sample 9269731 | NCBI WGS metagenome assembly JAESGN01 (sample SAMN15720683, study PRJNA650826) | algae metagenome | isolation source: Mojavia pulchra JT2-VF2 and co-occurring heterotrophs from desert soil | place: USA: Cadiz Valley, Joshua Tree National Park, CA | collected 1998-06-08
ACAACTCACATAGCTGAACAAGGCCGCCGTCTGCCCATCCGCACCACGCATCCGCCGTCTCCCGCTAACAGGGACAGCGAATCACACCCGTCGTGACCAGCGCGACCTTTTTCAGCAGCCTGCTAGGCGGAATTGGTTCCGCTCATGATCCCTTCCGGATTTGGAATAGGGGAGAGGCATCATGAACCTCTCCGCCCTTCTCAGTCCTATGCACCGTCGCCTCATGCTGATGGTTGGTCGGGGCACGGTGAACCTGACCGATGACGGCCAGGGCCAGCAGCGCATGCAGGTCAGCCTCCTGGCCGGCGAGACGCGCGACCAGGTGGACCGCATCCAGCCTTACGGCCTCAGCAGCCACCCGGCGCCGGGCGGCACGGCCATCGTGGTCTGCCTTGGCGGCAGTCGCGACCATCCGGTCTGCATCGCCGTGGATGAGCCCCGGGCGCGGCCTACCGGCCTCGCTGCCGGAGAGGTCGTGCTGTGGAGCGCGCATGGCCAGCGCGTGCTGCTGCGCGAGGATCGCGGGCTGGAGATCACGACGCCGGACGGCGTGAAGATGGAGATGACGCCTGACGGGAAGATCGTTTTGGAGGCCATTGAAGTGGTCATGAAGGCATCGGCGAGGGTCCGGATGGAAACGCCCTCGCTCGAAGTCACCGGCATGGTGATCGAGGGCGCGGCATGATCGCCGTCACCTTCGACAACAACAGCCAATCGGGCGTGTTGCTCCGGGGGCCGGGTGGCCTGCAATCCGACCCGGGCCTGGCCTCGGCCATTCTCATCAGCCTCTTCACCGATCGCCGCGTCGATCCCGAGGAGGCCGAGGGGGATCGGCGCGGCTGGATCGGCGATGCATTGAGCGAGGTGGAGGCGGACCGCATCGGCTCCCGCCTCTGGCTCCTCAAGCGCGAGAAGGCGACCGAGGAGACCCGGCTCCGCGCTCTGGAATACGCGGCCGAGGCGCTGGCCTGGATGGTGGAGACCGCCCTTGTCACCGGCTTCGAGATCGATGCCGAGTGGATCACGCGTGAGATGCTGGCCATTCACATCTCCTGGTCCGGGGCCTTGGCCAGTGAGCTCATGGTGGTGCCGCTACGCGTGGGGATCGCCTGATGCCGATGGCCCGCCCCACGCCGGAGCAGCTGCGAGACCGCATCCAAGCGGAGTTCGACGTGCTACTGCCCGGCGCGGATCCGCGCCGCCGCCGCTCGATCGAGGGCGTGCTCGCCCGCGTCCAGGCGCTGGTGAGCCACGAGCTCCTGGGCGCGATCGAATGGGCCTCGCGCCAGATGCACATTGCCACCGCGGGCGAGGAGGAGCTGCCCGAGCGCGCCGCCGTCTGGGGCATCACGCCCACGCCGGCCGCCTCGGCGCGTGGCCTGGTGGTGCTGACGGGTAATGTCGGCGGCGTGGTGCCAGCCGGCGCCGAGCTGCGCCGCGCCGATGACAGCCGCTATCTGACGCAGGCGGATTGCACGATCGGCCCGGGCGGCACGGGCAGTGTGGAGGTGGTGGCGGCGCTGCCGGGTGCGGAGCGCAACGCCCCCCCGATGACCAGCCTCGCGTTGATCGAGCCGGTCGCGAATGTTCAATCCTTGGCCCTGGTGGATGTCGATGGCCTGGGCGGCGGCCTCAGCGCCGAGGGGCTGGAGGGTCTGCGGGCGCGAGCCCGCGCGCGGATCCAGGAACCGCCGCATGGCGGGGCCGCGCATGACTACGTCGCCTGGGTCCGCGAGGTGGTTGGCAACACCAAGGTTTGGGTGCGGCCTATCACGCCCGAGGTGGGTTCGCTCAGCGTCAGCTTCATCATGCCCGACGCGAGCATTCCGGATCCCGCCACGGTCGACCTGGTCGCGCAAAACATCGACGCGAAACGCCCGGTGACGGCCAGCATGGTCTATGTCGCGGCGCCCGTCGCCCACCTGGTTGCGTTCACCATCCAGCTGTCACCGGACAGCGTTGCCAACCGGCAGGCCGTGTCGGCTGAGCTGGCCGATATGTTCGCCCGTGAGGCGGAGCCCGGTGGCACGCTTCCGCGCAGCCGCCTTGGCGCGGCGATCTCGGCCGCGGTGGGGGAGTACAGCCACGTGCTGACCCTGCCGGCCGGAGACGTCGTCTCCGCGCCTGGGACCATCGCACGCCTCGGGGTCATCACATGGCTGTAGGATACAGCGCAGAGGCTTATGCCGCTCTGGCGGCGCAGCTGCTGCCGCGCGGTGACCTGTGGCAGCCGGGTGCCGATCCCACCCTGGACGCGTTGCTCCTTTGGGCAGGCCGGGAACTCGCGCGCATCGACCAGCGGGTCCAGGAGCTGCTGCGCGAAGCCGACCCCCGCCTGACGGTCGAGATGCTGCCGGACTGGGAAGCTGAGGCCGGCCTGCCCGACCCCTGCTCTGGCCCTGCAACGACGCTCGCCGGGCGCCGCGCGGAATTGATCCAGCGCCTGGCCATGCGCGGCGGCGCCTCCCGATCCTACTTCATCGCCCTCGCCACTGTGCTTGGATATCCCGGCGCGACGATCACTGAGTTCCGGCCCTTCTCGGCCCGGTCACGCTGCACCGAAGCGGTGACCGGTCAGGCCTGGCGGTGGACGTGGCGCCTCAATCTCCCTGCGGCTTTCACCATTCGCCGCTTCTCGGCCCGCTCGGCATGCACTGAGCCGCTCCGCGACTGGGGGGACAACGCGCTCGAATGCGTCGTGCGCCGCCTGAAGCCTGCCCATACCCACGTCACCTTTGCCTATTTGGAGCCCGCCTGATGGATCGGATCAATGACCCCACGGCCGCGCTGAACCTCTTTGGGTCAGGCAAGCACGGGTTCACAGACGGGGACCCGGTGGGCGGGATCGACCCGACCTTCCTGAACGCCCTGTGGTTCAATGGCGTGCAGGAGAACCCGATCCGCGTGATCGAGGCGGTCGGGATCGGTCTGGACGCGGGGAACCATCTCCAGCTTCTTCAGGCCATCTGCCGGCTCGCGGGCGGCAACACGACGGTGATCAGTGCGACCGGTGTGCTGACGGCGGACAATGCCGGCATCGTCTCGGTCAACGCTGGCGGCGGCGCAGTAACGTTGACCTTGCCGCCCGCCAATGCGGCAGCCGGGCGGCCCATCCGCTTCACCTTCGTACGGACCGATGCGTCGGCCAATACGCTCAGCATTCAGCGCGCGGGGGGCGATGCGATCGAGGGGGTGGTCGCGATCACGGTGCCGGTCGGCCGGCGCGTGACGCTGCAAAGCGACGGGGCATCCAGCTGGCGCCTGGTCGCGGTGGGAGGCGGGCTTCTCGGCGTGCAGGTCTTCGGGGCCTCTTCCACATACGTCCCGACGCCGGGCACCGGGCGCGTCCGCGTCACGGCCATCGGGGGTGGTGGCGCGGGCGGCGGGGTCGGGGTCGCATCGTCGGGCAACGTCTCGCTCGGCGCGCCGGGAGGCGCTGGCACGGTGGCGCAGGGCCTCTACACGGCCGCGCAGGTTGGGGCATCTCTGGCTGTGACCGTGGGCGTGGGCGGTGCGCCGGCGTCGGGCAGCATGGGTGGCTCGGGCGGCTCCACTTCCTTCGGCGCGTTGCTGACCTGCCCCGGTGGCCCGGGCGGCGGGGTCTCGAGTGACACGCCATCGCCCAACCTCAATGCCAACGGCTCCGTCTCATCCTCGGCCATCGGCACAGTGCTTTGGCAGGCGCTGGGCGGCTCGGACGGCTTCTCCTTCGCGCTCTCGGCGAGTGGTGGTGCGGGCGGGCCGGGAGGCCGCAGCTGGTTCGGGATCGGCACGCCGCCCGTCGCGTTCAACGGTGCGGCTGTGGCCGGCGTCTCGCCCGGTGCTGGCGGCTCGGGCATCGCCATCGGCTCGGGTGTCGGGCCATTCCCGGGCGGTGCGGGCGCTGCCGGCCTCGTCCTCATCGAGGAGTTCGCGCTGTGACCCATTTTGCCCGCATGGACGGTGGCCGCGTGGCCGAGATCATTCCGGCGACCGTCGAGATCGAGGGGCGCGAGGTACCATTGGCCGAGCGCTACCATCCCGATTTTGTGACGGCGTTGGTGGAGGTGCCGGCAGGGCATCATGTTACGCCCGGCTGGCACTGGGATGGCGCGGCCTTCGCGATCCCTCCCGCGCCGTCCGTGACGGAAGTTGAGGCCCGCGCCCGGCGCGATGCTCTGCTGGCGGGGAGCGACTGGACCCAGCTTAGCGACGCGCCGCTCTCGGCCGAGGCCAAGGCGGCCTGGGCCTCGTATCGCGTCGCGCTGCGTGGGTTGCCGGGTCAGCCCGGATTTCCTTCCTCCGTCATCTGGCCCGAGCCGCCGGCAGAGTGATCGCATGAGCCTGGATGTCCTCACATGGGATTGGATTGTGCGCGCCGGCAGCAATGTCGCCACGCTCTTCCGCGTGCCGGAGCGAGGCTCTTCCGAATGGGCTGATCTCACAGGTTCCGAGATCCGCTGCTGGATCCGGTGGGATGGCGGTGAAATCGCGCTCGCGAGTGGCCAGGCGGTCGAGATCGGTGGGCTTGATTACGGCCTCTGGCTTGAAGATCAAGGCGACCCGGATTGGCGCGGCTTCTTCGGCATCCGCCTGACGCTCGGGCAGTCCCGCATGCTGCCCTCCGGCATGGCGCACGCGCGCTACGACATCGAGCAATGGATCGAGGGTGAGCAGCGCGGCCTCTTTACCGGCCGTGTCATCGTGATGGGTGGAGTGAACCGCGATGAGTAATGGGCCGCCACCGCTGGTTTTTGGGGCCGTGGATAGCTCCCTCGCGGTCGCGGCTCGCAAGGCGCGGGACCGCGCGAAAGGGTATGCCGACTCGGCGGCCCTTAGCGCGGCGGAGGCAGCGACCGCAGGCGCGACCGCTGGCGCTGCCGCAGCTGCGCCCTTTGCCGCCCAGGCATCCGGTAGCGCCGTTTCCGCCGCCACCAGCGCCGCCATTGCGGGCGCTGCGCGAGATGCGGCCACCGTGACCGCCAATTTCTACCCCGACACCACCGCTGGCCTCGCCGCCGTGGCCGAGGGCCGATATTTCGGTGTGCCCGGCACGGGCGGCACCTACGCCATCCTGTATCGGGAGGTCGGGGGCGCGGCTGTTGAGGTCGGCCGCTACGCCAGCAAGGCGGCGCTGGATGCGGCCATCGTGAGCTTCAACGACGCCCTGCCGTCGCGCCAGCAGGTGCTGACCTTCGCCCCGCCGTTCGGGGCGTCGGACTGGATTGGCCCGCTCGCCGGGGATCAACTGGTATTCGGCGCCGACGCGAATGACATGGGCCGATTTTCCGCGCGCGGCATCCGCGCAGAGAGCGCTGAACGCATGCCCGCCATCCCCGACTATCTCGGGCTCGGCTACCAGCATTACGACCTGACTGCGGCGGGGCAGTTGGTGGGCTACACCGACGCGAGTGGGGTGCGTTGGGTCTTCAGCGTCGCGGCCGACGACTATGTGCGCGACACGGGCGGGCCGGTGGTGCTGCCTGCGGTGGCGCGGGAATTCCCGGACTCTGCACTGGTCGAACAGGTAATCCACGAGCGCGTGCGGGCCTATTTGCGCGCGGAAGGGCTGCTGCCGCTGCCGTCCTTGACGGCGATCCCGCAGCCGGCGGGGACCAGCGTCGGCGCGCCGTTCGTTCTCCGGGCTGATGCGCCGGGGTTCTCCGATTATCACTTCATCTCTCAGTGTATCCCTGTCATGGCGCTGGCCTATCGGCCTGAGCGACCGGGCCAGACGTGCATCCGGCGCTTGTTCCGCGCGGAGTATGGGAACCGCGTCGGCCCCGGCACCAACGGCGAGGAGGGGCCGGCCTGGCAGCGGTTGAGCTATGTGGATATCGGGGATGACGGCCTGCCGCTGATCCTGCGCGACGGCGCTGGCGCGCCCATCCTCGATACCTACGGCCAAGAGCAACCCATCCGCACCGACGTCTGTTTCGTCATGCGGACGCTGGATTACGAGGGCTCGCCGCTTTCGGTGCAGGACAGTCAGTTGCTGTTCCTGGAGGACGGCCGGTTGCTCTACACGGTGACGTGCTCTGGCACGGGCGGGCGGATCACCTGGGCGGCGGTGCTGAACAACCCGCTGACCGGCACGGCCAGCACCTGGGATTTCGGCCCGTGGTGCCCTATCGGCGCGGGCTTCTCGGCGCAGCCGCGCTACATTCGCGGCGAGGTCTATATGGCCGCCGCCAACAACCTCAACCTGGACCCGGCCGATGACGTGCCGGGGGTGCATCGGTGCGAGTTCTACAGGCTGCATTTCGGCGCGGGCGGCATTATCCGCCCCGAGAGTATCGGTATCGTCCCCGGCCCGACGAATCGGGCGCTTGGGTCATTCCAGGAGCCGAGCTTCGCGCCGTTTGGGCAGAATGGCGTGCTCTGCATCTTTCGCGTGGTGGGTGGTCAGCAACTGACCAGAAGCGTTGATGGCGGGCGCACCTGGACAACTCCGGTGCCGGTGCCGGGCGTGCTGACCGCATCGTCACAGTGCGATCTGGCGCTTAGCCCGAGCGGCCGGCTGGTGTTCGCGCACAATGACTCTCTGGCGCGCACGCGGCCTTCCATCTCCATTTCGGAGACGCTGATTGATCCGGTGCGGCCTTGGGAAGCGACGCAGCTTCTGGATGATCGCACCACGGTGGGTCAGAGCTACCTGACCGTTGAATTCGGGCGCGACCGCGACGGGCGATACAACGATGTGATCTACATCTGCAACGATCGGAACCGGGGGCAGATTATTGACCCCGCGACGGGGGATTGGGCCAACTGGCTTGTCCTGCAGGTCGTGCGCGAGACGGAAGTGCTCGCCGGCACCGCGACACCCATCATCTATCAGGAAGGGCTGCGCTCGTAAGCGCGGCTGGGGAGAAGATCATGCCGACATATCAGGTTGTGGACTGGGTTCTGCCGGCGGGTGCGGGTGCTGCCACGGTCACGCGCAATGCGACGGATGAGGCGATTGCCGCGATCCCCTCGCTACTGGCGTGGTTCGATCCGTCCACCTCGCCGCCCTATGTGGAAGGCTCATCCGGCCCAAGCTTTCGGCTCAAAGACAAAAGGTTCGGCGTCCTGGCGCGCGCTGCCGTGTCGAACCGCCCCGCTGCAAGCACTATCAACGACCAGCCGGGCTTGTCCTTCGGCGCGGACGGCACGGGGACGACCAGCGGCACCAACGGCAGCGTCATCATGGATGACGTGCCGCTGCTGGGCAGTCCGGATTACACGGTCGCTTTCGGCTGCGAGGTGCTGGCGGCGGGCGCGGGCTATCTGATCGGGACGGCCGTCGCGGCCGGCACCTTCGGCGTCAATTTCGACAGCATGGGTCGGATGTCGGTCGGCAACAATGTGGAGGCTGGTTTCACGATCCGCACGCCGTCGGGATATCGCGGCCAGCGACTGGTGGGGGTGTTGGGCTACACCGCAGAAACCGGCGCGATGACGTTGCGGATCAACGGCGCGACGGTCGGCACGGCGACCACCATGTTGGCGCCGGCCAGCCGCCGCTTGCGCCTGGGTGGATATGGGATACCTGGCACCAACTCCGGCACGGGCGTTGACCTTCGCCTCGGCCAGCTTCTGACCTTCGCGGCAGACCTGACAGCCGCTGGGCGCGGGACGCAGCTTGGCTTGGTTGAGGGGCGGCTGCGCGGGCTCTACGGCGTTTAGTGGGGGCGGCGCAGCGTGACCGCACCTGCCATTAAGCTTCTCTCCGCCCCTCGATCTACCAAGGGCCTCGCCTGAGAGCGGGGGCCTGGGGTGGTGGAACACCCCAAGCCGCGCGGCACGCACCGCGCACGGATGAACCGCCCCGCCCGTCTCGGCCGAGACAGGGGTAATGGAGCACACCCGTGCGATTCGAACATGAACGAGAGCCGGTTTTGCCGGCTCACCCTGCCGCCCCGTGGCTCGGCGGTAAGAAGCTGCTGGCCAAGCGCATCATCGAGCGCCTGCGCCAGGTGCCCCATGATGGCTATGTCGAGCCCTTCGTGGGGATGGGGGGCGTCTTTCTTCGCCGCCCCTGGCGCGTCCGGACCGAGGTCATCAATGACGCCAGCCGGGACGTCGCCAACCTCTTCCGGATCCTGCAGCGGCACTATGTGCCCTTCATGGACCAGCTGCGCTGGCAGGTGACCAGCCGGGCCGAGTTCGAACGGCTGAAGGCCGCGGTGCCCGACACCTTGACGGACCTGGAGCGGGCGGCGCGGTTCCTCTACCTCCAGCGCCTGGCCTTCGGCGGGAAGGTGCGGGGGCAGAACTTCGGCGTCCTGCCGGCCGGGCCGGGGCGGTTCGACGTCAACAAGCTCGGCCCCCTGCTGGAGGCGGTGCATGACCGCCTCGCCGGCGTGGTGATCGAGTGCCTGCCCTGGGAGCAGCTGCTGCGCCGCTATGACCGGGCGGAGACCCTCTTCTACCTGGACCCGCCCTATTGGGGGAACGAGACGGACTATGGGGAGGGGCTGTTCGGGCCGGCCGACTTCGAGCGCCTGGCCGAGGCGCTGGCCGGGCTGAGGGGCAGCTGGCTGCTCAGCCTGAACGATGTGCCAGGCGTGCGGCGGTGCTTCGGCCGGTTCGCGATCGAGGCGGTGGAGACCAGCTACTCGATCGCCGGCGGCTACCGGCGCCATGGTGGCCGAGTAGGCGAGGTGCTGATCTCACCGCTGCTCAGAAAGGCTGATTAAGGGGAGGAATACGGCCGTTTGGCTGTCCGAAAGCGCCATCAAGAATGTCCGAAAGCGCCGCCGCCGCTACACTGCTCATCGCTGAATCTGCTGCGCTTCATTCGTCCGTCCTTCGCTGGAGCGGACTCGACAAAAAAATGGCGCCACTTCAGGGGAGCACGTCAATCAGCTCGCCAGCACCATCGGCGCGACCATCCCACTGTTGCCCAGACCGGCGACGAAGGTGGTCATCTTCCAGTGCCGGTGCGGCATCAGGTGATCGAAGACATCGCCCAGGGTGGCGCCGATCCGCTGCGCCGTTGTGTGCTCGAGATCGTGCAGGTGGTGCAACTCGAGTCGGCCGCCGCTCCTCGGGCAGCGCCCGTAAGGGCTAGCCGCCTCGCCAGACGGAGGAGATGGCCTGGTGGGCCGGCGGTCCAACGCTGCCTGGGCTGCAGAGCGTGACGTCGTGCTGCGGCTGGTCGGACGTAGGGTTGTGGCGCTGAAGGAGCCGCCGGTTAAGGAGCACGCGGCCGGCTGGACCGGCCAAGCCAAGGCCGCAGTTGTGAGCTGAACTGTGGGCTGAAAGCCGCAACGCCCGCAACGCTAGGTTTTCTATGAGATAATGGCTCCGGCGGTAGGATTCGAACCTACGACCAACGGATTAACAGTCCGCTGCGCTACCGCTGCGCCACGCCGGATCACCATGGGCGGGGAACTAGCAGGGCATGCGCGGGAGCGCAACCGCCCCTCAATCGCCCTTGCGCACCAGGCGGGTATCCACCTCGCGCTCCACGACATGCCATTCGCGCTGGGCGCGCAGGCGCGCCAGCATGCGGTCGGAGGCCGCCTCGTGCTCGGGCGCGTATTCGAGCCAGGTGAGGAAATCGAAGGGCCCGCCCAGTTCGCCGCTGTGATGCAGGCGGCGGGCGATGGCGGGGAGATAGTCCATCCCGATCGCGATGTGCCACGGCTCCGCCTCCCCGATCGCCCGGCGCTCATCCTGCGCCAGCGCCCATCAGGCCGCGCTCTGGCGGATCGGAATGAGGGTAGCGCGGCGCGAATCGGGGCGGGCTAGGCCCCGCTGCCGGGCGGCCAGTGGATCGGCCTCGTTGCGCTGGGTGTGGCGTAAATCATCGCTGCTGCCGCTGAGGGAACGGGCGATGCCGCCGGCCGGTGGCAGGGCCACGCCCTCCTGGACTGCCAGCCGCGCCGCGGCCGGCAGGGGAACGCTGGTCCGCACTTGCATGCGCGCCACCCGCCAGGGGCCTGGCTCCGGTCCCGCAGGCCATCGAGCAAAGCCGGGACCCGGCCGAGGCGTGCGGGCAGGGGATGCGGCAAGAGCGACGGAGGATTTGGAGGTCCGGGGCGGAATTGAACCGCCGTAGCAGGTTTTGCAGACCTGTGCCTGACCACTCGGCCACCGGACCCTGAGGCCACGCTGTATCGGGCCGCTTGGCCGCCGGGTCAAGGCTTGGGCGCGCGCGCCCGGGCGCCGCCGCCAAGCTTTCCGCCCGCCGGGCGCCGGCCTATAACAGGGTCCATGGCCGGCCAGGAGGTAGGAGTGCTCGGATTGGATATGGATTTCGCCCGGGCCCGCCGCTTCATGCGCGACGGGCAGCTCACGCCCAACGGCGTGACCGACCCCCTGCTGCTCAACGCGATGAGCGAACTCCCGCGCGAGAATTTCCTGCCCGAGGCGATGCGCGAGCGCGCCTATGCCGATGCCCAGGTGCCGCTCGGCGCTGGGCGGGCCGTGCTTTCGCCGATGGTGCTGGCCCGCCTGCTGCAGATGGCGCTGCCCCAGCCTGGCGAGCGCGCCCTGGTGCTGGCCGCCGGCAGCGGCTACGGCGCGGCGGTGCTGGCCCGGATGGGGCTGCAGGTCACCGCGATCGAGAGCGACCCTGCCCTGGTGGCCGCCGCGCGCCACGCACTCGATTTCTCGCTGACCGAGAATCGGCCCGAGGTCCAGGCTGGCGACCCCCGCCTGGGCGCCCCGGCCGGCGCGCCCTTCCGCCTCATTCTGATCGAGGGCATGGTCGAGGAAGTGCCGGGCGCCCTGTTTTCCCAGTTGGGCGAGGGCGGGCGCCTCGTCACCGTGCGGCACGAGGCCGGCCCGGTCGGGCGTGGCGTGCTGCTGCGGCGCGCTGGCGGCGCGGTCAGCGAGAGCGTGGGCCTGGACGCCACCGCCCCCCTGCTCGCCGAATTCGCCTCGGCCCCCGGCTTTGTCCTGTAACGTGTTCCGGCCTGACACAGGTTTCATTTTGTGACCGGCGGCGCTCAGGGCCCGCGCGACACTTGGCGAAGGACGGGGCGGATAGGCTATACTGGGCCGGCAGCTTGAAGGGGATTGGGCGATGCATCTGGGCATGAAGGCGACACTTCTGGCGGCGGCGGCCATTGGCGCTTCGGCGTGCGGCGCGTGGGTGGGTGGCGCGCAGGCCCAGACGCTGCAGGAAGCCCTGGCGGCGACCTACAACAACAACCCGGCCCTGCTCGCCGCCCGCGCCCAGCTGCGCGGCGTGGATGAAGGCGTACCCCAGGCGCTGGCTGGCTGGCGGCCCACCGTGGTGATGGCGGGCAGCTACGGCGCGGCCGATGTCCGCACCCGCAGCCAGGTGCAGCAGTTCCGCAGCGACGGCAGCTTCTTCTTCCGTGACCCGGCCTTTCCGCAATCCACCACGATCCGGCAGGAACGCACGCCCTCCACCGCGACCATCACCCTGACCCAGCCGATCTATCGCGGTGGCCGCACGACGGCGCAGACCCGCCAGGCTGAGAATCTCGTGCTGGCCCAGCGCGCCCGCCTCATCGCGACCGAGCAGCAGGTGCTGGGCGATGCCGTCTCCGCCTATATCGGCGTGATCCAGAATGGCGAGCTGCTGCGCCTGAACATCAACAACGAGCAGGTGCTGGCGCGCCAGCTCCAGGCCACCAATGAGCGCTTCCGCGTGGGTGAGATCACCCGCACGGACGTGGCCCAGGCCGAAAGCCGCCTCGCCGGCGCCCGCACCTCGCGCACCCAGGCCGAGGGCAATCTGCAGATCGCCCGCTCCGTCTATGAGCGCGTGATCGGCGAGGCGCCGCGCCGGCTGACCAACCCGCAGCCCCTCCAGGTGCCCGTGCGCAGCCAGGCCGAGGCGCAGGCCATGGCCGTCGCCAGCAACCCGAACGTCGTGGCCGCGCTGTTCAACGCCGCCGCCGCGCGGGACAACATTGACGTCCAGGCCTCGGCCCTCATGCCGCAGCTCTCCGGCAACGCGCAGGCCTTCCGCAACGACAACGCCGCCCTGCCGCACACCCGCCAGAATGGCGGCCAGGTGACGCTGAACCTCTCGGCGCCGATCTACCAGGGCGGGGCCGAATACTCCTCCGTCCGGCAGGCGCGGCAGATCGCGCAGCAGAATCTGTCGCAGGTCGATGAAGCACGGCGTGGGGCGGCCGAGGCTGCGGCCCGCTCCTGGGAGACGCTGACCAGCGCCCGCGCCGCCGTGACCAGCGTGCGGGTGCAGATCCGCGCGCAGGAAATCGCGCTCGACGGCGTGCAGCGCGAGGCCATTGTCGGGAGCCGCACCACGCTCGACGTGCTGAACGCCGAACAGGAATTGCTGAATGCCCGCACCAGCCTCGTCAACGCGCTGGCGCAGGTGGTGACCGGTTCCTATGCGCTGGCCGGCTCCGTCGGCCGGCTGACGGCGCAGGATCTTGGCCTCCAGGTCGATTTCTATGACATGACGGCCTATTATCAGGCGGTCCGTAACCGCTGGGCAGGTCTCGGCGACTATTCCAACGTCTCTGCCCGGCGCTGAGGCATGTCTGGCCAGACTCCGCCCGGCGGTGCCGATCCCTCGATGGATGACATCCTGGCATCCATCCGCAAGATCCTGAACGAGGAAGAGCCGGGCTCAGCGGTGGCGGCCCCGGCGCCGGCCCCGCCAGCGGCGCCAGCCGCGGCCCCGGTTGCGCGGGAAGCCGAGCCGATCCAGCTGACGCCGGACATGATGATCGCGCCGCCGGAGAATCTGGCCGGCCCCGCGGCCGCGCCACAGCCCGCCGCGCCCCCTCCCGCCGCCCCCCCTTCCACAGCCTTGCCGCCGGAGCCTCCCGTCGTGGCCGCCCCGCCGCCGCCGCCCCCCGCACCTCCGGTGCCCACGCGAGTTCCCACGAACATCATGCAGTCCCTCCAGCCGACCACGCCCGAGCCGGCGCCCGCCGCCGCGACGCTGCTGGACCCGCTCGCCGCGGCGGCCGCCGCCGCCGCCCTCGGGCAATTGAGCCGCGCGGTCTCGCAGGAGCGGACCGCGCATGTGACCCGGGGCGGCCCTTCCATCGAGGATGTGGTGCGCGAGGAGTTGCGCCCGATGCTGAAAGCCTGGCTCGACGCGCATCTGCCGGCGACGGTGGAGCGCCTGGTGCGCGCCGAGATCGAAAAGGTCATGGCGCGCCAGGGCTGAGGCCGCCCGCGGGAGCCTGACCCGCGCCGCCAGGGCTTGACGCGCCGCGCGGCGCGTTGGACCTGTGGCTTATGCTCGACAAGGCCTTCGACCCCGCCTCCCTGGAAGCCCGGCTCTATGCCGCCTCCGAAGCGTCCGGCGCGTTCAGCGCGGACCCCGCGCGCAACGCGGCACCCTTCACCATCGTCATCCCGCCGCCCAATGTCACGGGCAGCCTGCATATCGGCCACGCGCTGAACAACACCTTGCAGGATGTGCTGGTTCGCTACCGGCGCATGCAGGGGCGCGACGCGCTCTGGATGCCGGGGACCGACCATGCGGGCATCGCGACGCAGATGGTGGTCGAGCGCCTGATCGGCACCGAGGGCCAAACCCGCAAGGGGCTGGGACGCGAGGCCTTCCTGAAGCGCATCTGGGACTGGAAGGCCGAGAGCGGCGGCACCATCACCCGCCAGCTGCGCCGCCTGGGCGCCAGCCTGGACTGGCCGCGCGAGCGCTTCACCATGGATGAGGGCCTGTCGAAGGCCGTCATCGAGGTGTTCGTGCGCCTGCATCAGGATGGCCTGATCTACCGCGACACGCGCCTGGTGAACTGGGACCCGGTATTCCAGACCGCCATCAGCGACCTGGAGGTCGAGAGCCGCGAGCAGAAGGGGCATATCTGGACGCTGCGCTATCCGGTGGAAGGCCAACCCGGCCGCTTCATCGAAGTCGCGACCACGCGGCCCGAGACCATGCTGGGCGATACCGCCATCGCCGTGCATCCCGAGGATGAGCGGTTCAAGGATCTGGTGGGCCAGCGCGCCATCCTGCCGCTGACCGGCCGCCTGATCCCCATCGTGGCCGATGACTACAGCGACCCCGAGAAGGGCACGGGCGCGGTGAAGATCACCCCCGCCCATGATTTCAACGATTACGGCGTGGGCCGTCGGCATGACCTGCCGATGCCCAGCGTGCTCGACGCCGAGGCGCGCATCTGGCTGGACGAGATCGCGGCCGACCTTCGCGCCGTGGAGGGCATCGCCGATCCGGACTTCGTGCGCGGCCTGGCCGGCCAGGACCGTTTTGTGGCGCGCAAGGTGATCCTCGCCGAGCTGGAGCGCCTGGAACTCCTGGTGAAGGCGGAGCCACACACCAACATGGTCCCGCATGGCGACCGCTCGGGCGTGCCGATCGAGCCGCGCCTGACCCTGCAATGGTATTGCGATGCGGCGACGCTGGCGAAGCCCGCCATCGAGGCGGTGGAAACCGGCAAGACCGAATTCGTGCCGAAGCAGTGGGAGAACACCTTCTTCGCCTGGATGCGCGACATCCAGCCCTGGTGCATCTCGCGCCAGCTCTGGTGGGGGCATCGCATTCCCGCCTGGTATGGCCCCGAGGGCAGCGTCTTCGTGGCGCGCAATGAGGCGGCGGCGCAGGCGGCCGCGCGGGCGCAATTCGGCCGCGACGTGGAACTGACGCGCGACGAGGATGTGCTCGACACCTGGTTCAGCTCCGCCCTCTGGCCCTTCTCCACCCTGGGCTGGCCCGACAGCACGGCTGAGTTGCAAAAGCACTACCCGACCGATGTGCTGGTGACCGGCTTCGACATCATCTTTTTCTGGGTCGCCCGGATGATGATGATGGGCATCCATTTCATGGGCGAGGTTCCCTTCAAGCATGTGGTGATCCACGGCCTGGTGCGCGACGAGAAGGGCGCGAAGATGAGCAAGTCGAAGGGCAATGTCCTCGACCCGCTCGAACTGATTGACGCGAATGGCGCGGATGCCGTGCGCTTCACGCTCTGTGCGCTGGCCTCGCCGGGGCGGGACATCAAGCTCTCCAAGCAGCGGATGGAGGGGTATCGCGCCTTCGCCACCAAGCTGTGGAACGCGGCGCGCTTCTGCGAGATGAACGGCATCGCGGCGCAGCCGGGCTGGGATCCGGCGACGGCGAGCACGCCGCTGGCCCGCTGGATCCTGGATGGCGCCAACACCGCCGCCGCCGAGGCGGGTGCCGCGCTGGACGCCTTCCGCTTCGATGACTACGCGGCGGCGCTCTACCGCTTCACCTGGAACAGCTTCTGCGACTGGTTTCTCGAGTTTGCCAAGCCGGTCCTGAACGGGCCGGACGGCGCGGAAAAGGACGAGGTGAAGGGCGCGGCCCAGCATGTGCTGGGCGTGATCCTGCGCCTCATGCACCCCGTCATGCCCTTCGTGACGGAGGAGCTCTGGACGCAGCTCGGCTATGGCGGCGAGGCGAGCCTGATCAAGGCGCCCTGGCCGGAAGCGGTGCCGGTGCAGGATGCCGAGGCGGCGCGGGCGGAACTGGATGGCATCGTCCGCCTGATTTCCGAGGTGCGCGCCGTGCGCGCCGAGGTGAATGTGCCGCCCTCCATCAAGACCAAGCTGCTGGTGCAGGGCGCGGCGCCCGAGACCATGGCGCGGGCCGGCCGGTGGCTGGAAGCAATCCAGCGCCTGGCCCGCGTGACCGAGATCGAGACGCTGGAGGGGGCGCCGCCCCCGGGTGTGGTGCAGGCCGTGATCGGCGAGGCGACTTTGATGCTGCCGCTGGCCGATGTGATTGACCTCGGCGCCGAGCGTGCCCGTCTCGTGAAGGCGCGCGGCGTGGCGGCGCTGGAAATCGCCAAAATCGAGAAGAAATTCGGCAATGCCGAGTTCATGGCCAAGGCCAAGGAAGAGGTGATCGAGGAAAACCGCGAGCGGCTGGAAACCTTCTCCGCCGAGATCGCGCGGTTGGATGCGGCGCTTTCGCGGATCGCCGGATAAGAAAAAAGGCCTCCGGCGGCTGGGGCCGCAAGGCCCCAGACCCCAGGACTTCAGCCCAGCAAATCCTCGACGCTCAGTGTGATGCCGGGCGGGTCCAGCACCAACGCTCCGCCGCCCAGGATGGCGGTCTCGATCCTGCCATCCTCCAGCTTGCGGTGATGCAGCACCACCCGCTTGGCGAGATGCACGATCAGGTAATGCCGCAGCGAGGACAGGCGCAGGTAATCCGCGGCCTTGGTGGTCAGGTCCACCCGGCTGTTGGAGGGGGAGGTGACTTCCACGATGATGACGGGGCAGGGGGCCGCGATGGCCTCGCCATCCACCGGCTCCCCGCAGTTCACGACCACGTCCGGCTCGTAGGCGGAACGCTCGCCGGCCTCCACCGTCACCCCGTCCGGAAGCGCTTCGCAGGGCAGATTGGCAGCCGCGAGCGCCTCGCGCAGCATGAGCCAAGCCCGTGACTTGGCGCGGGAATGTGCCACCCGCTCCGGCGCCATGGCCACCACAGCCCCATCCAGAAGCTCGAAACGCCCGTGCGGCTGGGCCATGGCCCAGGCGTAATAGGCTTCGCGCGAAAGCCCGGTGGGAAGCGGTTCCAGCAACTCCGACATGGGGCTAGAATAGTCACTTGGGACGCTTCTCGCCACAACTGAACCGCCAGGAAACGCTGATGACCAAGTGGGACAAGACCAAGCTGCCGAGCCGCCATGTGACGGTCGGCCCCGAGCGCGCGCCGCATCGCAGCTACTATTTCGCGATGGGCATGACGCGCGAGGAAATCGAAAGCCCGCTCGTCGGCGTGGCCTCCTGCTGGAATGAGGCCGCGCCCTGCAACATCGCGCTCTCCCGCCAGGCGCAGGCCGCCAAGCGCGGCGTGGCCGCGGCCGGCGGCGCGCCGCGCGAATTCACCACCATTACGGTCACCGACGGCATCGCCATGGGTCACCAGGGGATGAAGTCCTCCCTCGTGTCGCGCGAGGTCATCGCGGATTCGGTCGAGCTGACCATGCGCGGCCATTGCTATGACGCGCTGGTCGGCGTGGCCGGCTGCGACAAGACGCTGCCGGGCATGATGATGGTCATGCTGCGCCTGAACGTGCCGAGCGTGTTTCTCTATGGCGGCTCCATCATGCCGGGCCGCCACCGCGGGCGCGACGTGACCGTGCTCGATGTGTTCGAGGCCGTCGGCCAGCACGCCGCGGGCAACATGTCCGACGAGGAGCTGCAGGAGCTGGAGGAGCATGCCTGCCCGGGTGCGGGCGCCTGCGGCGGTCAGTTCACCGCCAACACCATGGCCTGCATCTCGGAAGTCATCGGCCTCGCCCTGCCTTACTCGGCCGGTGCCCCCGCGCCCGATACCGAGCGCGACGAATACGCCTACAAGTCCGGCTATGCGGTCATGGACCTCATTCGCAAGCAGCTCCGCCCGCGCGATATCGTGACGCGCAAGGCGCTGGAGAATGCGGCGCGCATCGTGGGCGCCACCGGCGGCTCCACCAACGCCGCGCTGCACCTGCCGGCCATCGCGAATGAATGCGGCATTGATTTCCCGCTGGAGGAAGTGGCCCGCCTGATGCGCGACACGCCGCACATCGCGGACCTCAAGCCCGGCGGCAAGTACGTGGCGCTGGACGTGCACAACATCGGCGGCATTCCGGTCATCATCAAGGCGCTGCTGGAAGGCGGCCTGCTGCATGGCGATGCCATGACCGTCACCGGCAAGACGCTCGCCGAGAACCACAAGGATGTGGTCTTCCCGAAGGACCAGGACGTGGTCCACCCCGTCTCCAACCCGATCAGCAAGATCGGCGGCGTGGTCAGCCTGTTTGGCAACCTCGCACCCGATGGCGGCATCGTGAAGATCGCGGGCATGGAGAAGCTGCGTTTCGAAGGCACGGCGCTTTGCTTCGATTGCGAGGAAGACGCCTTCGCCGCCGTGGATGCCCGCGCCTACAAGCCGGGCGACGTCATCGTCATCCGCTACGAGGGCCCGAAGGGCGGCCCTGGCATGCGCGAGATGCTGAGCACCACCTCCGCCATCTACGGCCAGGGGATGGGCGACAAGGTGGCGCTCATCACCGATGGCCGCTTCTCGGGCGCCACGCGCGGCTTCTGCATCGGCCATGTGGGGCCGGAGGCTGCGGTGGGTGGTCCGATCGGGCTGCTCCAGAACGGCGACAAGATCGTGATCGACGCCCAGGCCGGCACGATCGACGTCATGCTGTCCGATGAGGAGCTCGCCAAGCGCCGGGCCGAATGGAAGCCGCGCACGCACAATTTCAACTCGGGCGTGTTGTGGAAGTATGCGCAGACGGTGGGCTCGGCCCGGCACGGGGCGGTGACGCAGCCCGGCGCCAAGGCCGAGACGCATATCTACGCGGACATCTGAGGGCGTTTAACGCTTTCTTGGGCATTCCCTGAGATGCTGGACAAGGCGGACGGATCCCCCGTCCGCCTTTCGAGCAAAGGGAAAACCCCCAATGACGATGAATTCGGTTCAGACCAATATTGGTGCGATGGTGGCGCTGCAGTCGCTCAACCGCACCAATGAAGAAATGGCGGCGACGCAAAAGCGCATCTCCACCGGCTTTCGCGTCTCCGACGCGAAGGATGACGGCGCGGCCTATGCGGTCGCGCAGCGCGTCCGTGGCGACATTGCCGGCCTCGGCGCCGCGAATGAGCAGCTGGGCTCCACCAAGGGCCTGCTCGAGACCACGATGGGCGCGCTCAACGAGGCCTCGAAGAACCTCACGAAGATCCGCGAGACGCTGACCAAGCTCTCCTCCGACACGCTGAGCGAGTCGGACCGGACGACCTACACCAAGGACTTCGAGAACCTCGTCAACCAGACGAACCGGGCGCTCGGCGATGCCAGCTACAACGGCCGCAGCCTGCTGGGCTCGCAGGATTCCAACAAGTCGAACTCCAGCGCCGCGGTGGATACGGGCGTGGTCCGCAACGAGCGCGGCAACACGCTGAACATCACGGGTGTGGATGCGGCGACGCTGACCTTCGACACCCGCGTGGCCACAGGCGGCCGTGACATCGCCGGCACCTTCGAGAACCCGACGGCCTTCCAGTTCAATGGCGGCACGGCGATGACCTCGGAACAGGCGCGCGTCATGCTCGGCAATGGCGATGCGAGTGCGACGGGCCCGCTGCAGGACACCATCGCCGCCTATGGCGACGAGGCGAATTTCGGTGGCGGCGCCGCGGCGTCCAACATCAAGACCTTCGCCACGGTCGAGACGGCGCTGAACACCGCGCTCTCGAAGTTCGGCGCGGATTCGCGCGACATTGACGGCGCGCTGAGCACCAACCGCCAGAAGATGGACAGCATGGAAAGCGGCCTCGGCTCGCTCGTGGACGCGGACCTCGCCAAGGAAAGCGCTCGCCTGCAGGCCCTGCAGATCCGCCAGCAGCTTGGCACGCAGTCGCTCTCCATCGCGAACCAGGCGCCGCAGGCCCTGCTCTCGCTCTTCCGCTGATCACCAGCACGATCGGGCCGGCAAAACGCCGCCCGGCACTTTTTCCTTTTTGACCAGAGGTCGTCATGCACGCCGCCACCGCTTCCCGCCCCGATGCCGCCGCCGCCTACCGCCAGCGCCGCACGCCCCGGCAGATGGAGGCCGAGGTCTTCGTGCGCGCCAATCGCAGCATCCGCGAGGCCATGGCCGAGCAGAGCGAGACGGCGCTCGCCCGTGCGCGCGCAGATAATCGCCGCCTCTGGGATGTGGTTCTCTCCCTGGTCATGGACCCCGCCAACCAATTGCCCGCGCCGCTGCGCTCGCAGGTCGCCTCGCTCGCCCATGCGGTGCTGCGCGAGTGCGAGAGCGAATCCGCTGATCTCCAATTCATCTCCGAAATGAACGACGCCATCGCCGGTGGCCTCTGGAGCTGACGTCCAGCCTGCGTTCATTTTTGGCTGTCAGCCCCGCTTGACGTATCCTTCCAGTCTTGGAAGAGCTTGCGCATGGACCGCACAGAGATCGCGAGCCACAGGGGGGGCGCCTTCCTTTGGCCTGAGAACAGCATGCTCGCCTTCCGCAAGGCCCTGGCCTGGCCCGCCGAGCAGATTGAATTCGACGTTCACGCGAGCGCGGAGGGGGAGCCCGTCGTCATCCACGACGCGACGCTCGACCGCACGACGGATGGCGCGGGCCCTGTCGTTGCCCACTCCTGGGGCGAATTGCAGGGGCTGCGGGTGAAGGGGACGGGCGGCGAATGCCTGCCGCACCTCTCCGAGGTCGCCGCCCTGGTCGGGCCCACGGCGCAGCGCCTCCGCCTCGAAGTGAAGGCCGACCCCGAGCGCCGGCCCTATCCCGGACTCGTCGCCCGCTGCGGCCGTCTGCTGGACGGCATGGGGCTGCGCCCCCGCACCATCATGATGAGCTTCGAGCGCCCCTCGGTGGCCGAAGCCGCGGCGCTCGGCGGCTTCGAGCAGGTGGTGTGGCTCGTGGATGGGCCGACGCTGCAAGCCACCGCGACCGAGGATATCGTCCGCCAATGTCAGGACCTCGGCGCCTCCGAAGTGGGGGTGCATGTGAAGGGTGCGACGGAGGCGCTGCGCGATTCGCTGCGCCGGGCGGGGCTGCGCCTTTCCGTTTGGGGCGCCAACCATGGCGAGACGATCTGCCGCGCCCTGATGCTGGGCGTGGATGTGCTGGCGACCGACGACCCGCCGCTCGCCATCGAGTTGCGGCGGGACGCAAACCCGTTGCGCTGACCCCTTCGGGCCGCCTAGCCTCGCTGGTAGGAAAAGGTCCTGGAGGGGCGTTTGCCGGAAAGCGGCACGGTCACGATGTTGTCGGGCAAGGCCTCGATGGTGCATGGCATCTCCGGCCGCTGGCGCCGCGCGGCGGCATCTTCGCGATATCAAGTCTGACAAGCGCCGCAAGCGCTGGCTGTAGAGAGCAAACCCATGCTGCCCAACACCATGATACCGACACTGGATTTCGGCCTCGGGGAGGAGATTGACGCGCTGCGCGATTCCGTCCGCGGCTTTGCCGCCGACCGCGTGGCGCCCATCGCCGCCGAGATTGACAGGACGGATGAATTCCCGCGCCACCTCTGGCCCGAGATGGGTGCCCTCGGCCTGCACGGCATCACGGTGGATGAGGAGCAGGGCGGCGCGGGCATGGGCTACCTGGCGCATTGCGTGGCCGTCGAGGAAGTCAGCCGCGCCTCGGCCAGCGTGGGGCTCAGCTATGGCGCGCATTCCAACCTCTGCGTGAACCAGCTGGCCCGCAACGGCAATGCCGCGCAGAGGGCCAAATACCTGCCCAAGCTCATCAGCGGCGAGCATCTGGGGGCGCTGGCCATGAGCGAGCCGGGTGCGGGCTCGGACGTCGTCTCCATGAAGCTGCGGGCGGAGAAGCGCGGCGACCGCTACGTGCTGAACGGCACGAAGATGTGGATCACCAACGCGCATTACGCCGAGACGCTGATCGTCTATGCCAAGACCGACCCCGAGGCCGGGCCCAAGGGCATCACCGCCTTCATCGTCGAGCGCGGCATGAAGGGGTTCACCCCGGCGCAGAAGCTCGACAAGCTCGGCATGCGCGGCTCCCCCACCAGCGAACTCGTCTTCGAGGATTGCGAGGTGCCGGAGGAGAATGTGCTGGGCGCCGTGAATGGCGGCGTGCGCGTGCTGATGTCCGGCCTCGATTACGAGCGCGCGGTGCTGGCCGCCGGGCCGCTCGGCATCATGCAGGCCTGCCTCGATGTCGTGGTGCCCTACATCCATGAGCGCAAGCAGTTCGGCCAGCCGATCGGCGAGTTCCAGTTCATCCAGGGCAAGGTCGCCGACATGTACACGCGCTTCAACGCGGCGCGTGCCTATGTCTATGCCGTGGCGCGCGCCTGCGACGCCGGCAAGACCACGCGCAAGGATGCGGCGGGCGCCATCCTCTTCGCGGCCGAGGAAGCGACCCGCGCGGCGCTGGATGCGATCCAGATCCTGGGCGGCAATGGCTACATCAATGACTACCCGACGGGGCGGCTGCTGCGCGATGCGAAGCTCTACGAGATCGGCGCGGGCACGAGTGAAATCCGGCGCCTGCTGATCGGCCGCGAATTGTTCCGAGAAACCGCGTGACCAGCATCAACACCCGCAGCCCCGAATTCCGCGACAATGCCGCCGCCATGCAGGCCCTGCTCGACCAGCTGGCCGCGCGCACGGCGCAGGCCGCGCTGGGCGGCACGCAGGCCGCGCGGGACAAGCACACGGCCCGCGGCAAGCTGCTTCCGCGCCAACGCGTGGAACGCCTGCTCGACCCCGGCGCGCCCTTTCTGGAGCTCTCGCCGCTCGCTGCCCATGGCATGTATGGCGATGAGGTGCCGGGTGCGGGCCTCATCACCGGCATCGGCACGGTTTCGGGGCGCGTCTGCGTCATCGTCGCCAATGACGCGACGGTGAAGGGCGGCAGCTACTACCCGCTCACCGTGAAGAAGCATCTCCGCGCGCAGGAGATTGCCGCGCAGAACAATCTGCCCTGCCTCTATCTGGTGGATAGCGGCGGCGCGAACCTGCCGAACCAGGACGAGATCTTCCCGGACCGCGAGCATTTCGGCCGCATCTTCTTCAACCAGGCGAACATGTCGGCGGCCGGGATCCCGCAGATTGCCTCCGTCATGGGCAGCTGCACCGCGGGCGGCGCCTATGTGCCGGCGATGTGCGATGAGGCCGTGATCGTCCGCAACCAGGGCACCATCTTCCTGGGCGGCCCGCCCTTGGTGAAGGCCGCGACGGGCGAGGTGGTCTCGGCCGAGGATCTGGGCGGCGGGGATGTGCACACGCGCCTCTCGGGCGTGGCCGATCACCTGGCGATGGATGACATGCACGCCCTCGGCCTCGTGCGCCGCATCGTGGGCAACCTCAACGCCAAGGCGCCGCCCGTGCCGCCCCATGCGCCCACCCCGCCGCTTTATGCGCCGGAGGAGCTGAACGGCATCATCCCCGCCGATGTACGCCAGCCCTATGATGTGCGCGAGGTGATCGCCCGCATCGTGGACGCATCCGAGCTGGATGAGTTCAAGCCGCGCTATGGCACCACGCTGGTGACGGGCTTCGCCCGCATCTGGGGCATGCCGGTCGGCATCATCGCCAATAACGGCATCCTCTTCAGCGAGAGCGCGCAGAAGGGGGCGCATTTCATCGAGCTCTGCTGCCAGCGGAACATCCCCCTGCTATTCCTGCAGAACATCTCGGGCTTCATGGTGGGGCGGAAATACGAGACGGGCGGCATCGCGAAGGATGGCGCCAAGCTCGTCACGGCGGTGGCGACGGCGAGCGTGCCGAAGATCACCGTCATCATCGGCGGCAGCTTCGGCGCCGGCAATTACGGCATGTGCGGCCGCGCCTATAGCCCGCGCTTTCTCTTCGCCTGGCCCAATGCGCGCATCTCGGTCATGGGCGGCGAACAGGCGGCCAGCGTGCTGGCGACCTTGCGGCGGGACAATCTGGAAGCCGCCGGCAAGGCCTGGAGCGCCGAGGAGGAAGAGGGCTTCAAGGCGCCCATCCGCGAGAAATACGAGCGGGAAGGGGACCCCTACTACGCGACGGCCCGCCTCTGGGATGACGGCATCATCCCGCCGGCCATGACGCGCGATGTGCTGGGCCTCGCCTTCAACGCGGCGCTGCATGCGCCCATCCCGCAAACGCGCTTCGGCCTGTTCCGGATGTGATGGCGATGTTCACGAAGATCCTGATCGCCAATCGCGGCGAAATCGCCGTCCGTATCATCCGCACCGCGCGGCGGCTGGGCATCCGCACCGTCGCCGTCTTCAGCGAGGCCGACGCGAACGCGCTGCATGTGCGCGAGGCGGATGAGGCCTATGCCATCGGCCCGGCACCCGCCGCGCAATCCTATCTGCGCGGGGATGCGATCCTGGAGGTCGCGCGCCGCAGCGGGGCGCAGGCGGTGCATCCGGGCTATGGCTTCCTCTCCGAGAATGCCGATTTCGCCGAGGCTTGCGCGGCTGCCGGCATCGCCTTCATCGGCCCGCCCGCTGCCGCCATCCGCGCCATGGGAAGCAAGGCCGAGAGCAAGCGCCTGATGGTGGCGGCCGGCGTGCCCACCGTGCCCGGCTATCATGGTGAGGCGCAGGATGAAGCGACGCTGGCTGCCGAGGCCGCGCGCATCGGCTTCCCCGTGCTGATCAAGGCGAGTGCGGGTGGCGGCGGCAAGGGCATGCGACCGGTCTACGCGCCTGGGGATTTCGCCGCCGAACTGGCCGGCGCCCGGCGCGAAGCCAAGGCCGCGTTCGGCGATGACCGCGTGCTGATCGAGAAATACCTCCAGCGCCCACGCCATGTGGAGGTGCAGGTCTTTGGCGACAGCCATGGCCGCGTCACCCACCTGCACACGCGCGACTGCTCGATCCAGCGCCGCCACCAGAAGGTGCTGGAGGAAGCGCCCGCGCCCGATCTTTCCGACGCGCTGCGCCAGAGCCTGCACGAGGCTGCCGAGAACGCCGCGCGCGCCGTCGGCTACACCAATGCGGGCACGGTGGAATTCGTGGTGGAGGGCGACGGCGCCTACTTCCTGGAGATGAACACCCGCCTTCAGGTGGAGCACCCGGTGACCGAGATGGTCACGGGCCTCGACCTGGTGGAGTGGCAGTTGCGCGTGGCCGCGGGGCAGGCGCTGCCCGCATCCTGGCCGCCGGCGGCCCATGGCCATGCGGTCGAGGTCCGGGTCTATGCCGAGGAGCCGGAGCAGGATTTCCGCCCCGCCGCGGGCCGGCTGAACAAGTTCGGGCTGGCGCCGCTCCTGCAGGACCAGCGCCTCGACACCGGCTTCGAGCCGGGGGACAGCGTCACCACCTTCTACGACCCGATGCTGGCAAAGCTCATCGCCTGGGGGCCGGATCGCGCGGCCGCGCTGATCCGCCTCGCCGACGGCCTGGCGCGGCTGGAGATCGAGGGCATCGGCAACAATGCCCGCTTCCTGCGCCGCCTCGTGCGGCACCCGGCGTTGCGGGCGGCGGAGTTGGACACGGGATTCATCGCCCGCCATGCGAAGGTCTTGCTGGCCCCACCGGAAGCCGCGCCGGAGCGCGTGCTGCTGGCCGCCGCAGCCGGCGAAATGGCGCAGGCCCGCCGAGCCAGCGCGTCAGGCTCGCCCTGGGGCGCCGTGAGTGGATGGCGCCTGCAAGGTGCGGCGGAGACGGTCCATCTCTGGGATGACGGGGTGGCCGCGCGCCGCATCACGCTGGCCTGGCAGGGCCCCGGCTTCCGCGCCACCCTGGACGGCGCCGCGCCGCGCCACATCGGGATCGGCGGCAAGGGCGACCCATGGGCCCTGCTGGAAGGGGATATGTCGGAAGCCTTCACCCTGGTGGCTGAGCCGGGGGGCTGCACCTTGCGCATGGGGGGTGAGGCGTGGCGCCTGCACCGGCGCGACCCCCATGCGCCGGCCGGCGAGGACGCGGCCAGCGAAAGCCGGCTTTCCGCGCCCATCCCCGGCCGGGTGGTGCGGCTGCTGGTGGCAGCGGGCGATGCGGTGACCAAGGGCCAGCTCCTCGCGGTGCTGGAGGCCATGAAGACCGAGATCAAGATCACCGCCCCGCGCGATGGCGTGGTGGCGCAGCTGGGCTGCGCGGAGGGAGAAAACGTCGAAGAAGGCGTCGAAATCCTGAGCCTTGCCACGCCGGAATCGTGATTAATCTGAGCTTTGTCCCAAAATACAACCATAAGGATGCATGACCGGGCTATGATTCAGCCACTGGTCGCTATTGCAGCCGATTTTTAAGGCATAATATCCCGATCGGGTGGGGCTAGATAGCAACGATCGCCACATGAGCGGTCGAGCGACCTGGCCCCTGGGACAAGGGGATATCGACGATGGTGACAGAGCAGAAGGCTCCGGGTGTCGTGGCGATGCCGCGCCGGCCGCCCGTGAACGTGATGAGCAGCGCCAAGGAGGAGGAAGGCCCGGTCAAGGGCGAGTTCTGGGCCGTGCTGCGCGCGCTCGGCGTGCTGGTCGGCGTGATCCTCGTGATCGGTTACGTCATCGCCTGAGGGCGTTCAGCCTGGGCGGCCCAAAAGCGGGCCGCGCAGGTTCAGGAATTCACGGAAGGCGGCGGTGAAGCCGCCCAGATCCGTCGGCGTCAGCGGCAGGCTGAGCGCCACCATCCCGCGACGGGCGAGGTAGAAGCCCGCCTCCAGCATATCCAGGAAGAACAATTCGCGGCGCTGCTCCTCCTCCGGCGTGGCAGCATAGGGCGTGGTGACGGGGCCGCTGCGGAAATGCGCGGTCATCATGCTGCCCGCCCCGGTGAATTGCATGGCGACCCCAGCCTCGGCGCAGGCGGCGTTCAGCTCGGCGCGCAGCGCTTCCCCGCGCTGGTAGAGCGCCTCGACCAGCTCGCCCCGGAACAGCTCGCCCAGGGCCACGCAGCCGGCCGCCATGGACCAGACATTGTTGTTGAAGGTCCCCGCATGCGGCAGCGCGCCGGGGCGATGGGCGTCAAACACGTCCATCACGGCCGCGCGCCCACCGAAGGCGCCGACATTCATCCCCCCCGCAATGTACTTGCCGAGGGTCGTCATGTCGGGAATGACCCCATGGCGCTGCTGCAGGCCGCCTTCGGCGTGGCGGCTGGTCATCACCTCGTCGAAGATCAGGACGGCGCCCGTCTCCGAGCAGGCTTCGCGCAGCGCCGCCAGGAATTCCCGCGTGGCCGGGATGCAGCCGCTTGAGCCCAGCATCGGCTCGACCAGCACGGCGGCGAGCTTGTCCCCCGCCGCGCGGATCGCGGCCACGCTGCCTTCCACGTCGTTATAGGTCAGGAAGCGCGTCGGCACCGGCAGGTTCACCGGGCTCTGGCCCGTGGCGAAGGTCATGACACCGCCATGGTAGCCGCCCTTCGCCACCATGATCTCGGCCCGGCCGGTGAAGGCGCGGGCGGCGGAGAGCGCCATGATGTTGGCCTCGGTCCCGCTGTTGGTGAAGCGCACGCGCTCGATCGAGGGGAAGCGGGCGCAGACCAGCTCGGCGAAACGGATCTCGTTTTCGCCGGCCCCAGCCAGGTTGATGCCGGTGTCCATCGCGGCGCGCGCCACGTCCAGGATGCGCCGCTCGCTATGGCCGAAGAGGCCCGCCGTGTATTCGCCGAGCAGGTCGGTATAGGCGTGGCCATCCGCATCCCACAGGCGCGCGCCCTCGCCGCGGGCCATGCTGATCGGGAAGGGGGACCAGAAGAGCACGGTGCGCGTGTTGCCGCCCGGCATGACGCGGCGCGCGGCCTCATGCCGTTCGGCGCTTTTCGGGCGCGCGGCCGCATAGGTCGCGCGTGCTTCGAGCAGCGCGCTCTCCAGGTCGGAATTGCGGTGGGGCGGATGATCGAGCGGGGCCATGCGGGAAGCCTCCCGCGCCCTCCGCGCCGCGTCAATCAGGACTTGCCGCGCGGCGCGGGCGCGTGCTCCATCGGGGCCTCGGCAAGGGGCGGGCGGCATGGCGGTGGATGTGATCGTGGTCGGCGGCGGGCTGGTGGGGTCGGCCATCGCCTGGGGCTTGCAGCGCGAGGGGCTGGCGACCGTCCTGCTCGATGAGGGGGACCTTGCCGTCCGGGCGAGCCGCGGGAATTTCGGCCTGGTCTGGGTGCAGTCCAAGGGCCTCGGCGCGCCGCATTACCAGCGCTGGACCCGCGCCTCGGCCAAGGCCTGGGACGGGCTGGCCGGCGAGCTTTCGGCGAAGAGCGGCCTGGATTGTGGCCTGCGCCAGCCTGGCGGCGTGCATCTCTGCCTGAGCGACCAGGAATTCGAGGACCGTGCGGCCCGCATGGCCCGCATGAAGGCCGAGGCCGGCAACCACGCCTATGATTACCGCATGCTGGACGCGAAGGAGCTGCGCGACATGCTGCCGGGCCTCGGCGAGCGCGTCGTCGGCGCCTCCTGGACGCCCTATGACGGCCATGCCAACCCGCTGAACCTGCTGCATGCCCTGCACCGCGCCTTCACGGCGGCGGGCGGCCGCTACGTGCCCGAGGCGAGCGTGACCAGCGCCACCGCCGCGCCGCGCGACTTCCGCGTGAGCACGCCGGCCGGCGATTTCGCGGCCCCGCGCATCGTCCTGGCCGCCGGCCTCGGCAATGCGAAGCTCGCACCGGTCTTTGGCCTCGATGCCCCCGTCCGCCCGCAGCGCGGCCAGGTCCTGGTGACCGAGCGCACGCGCGAGGTGCTTCCCATGCCCACCACCTCGATTCGCCAGACCGATGACGGCACGCTTCTGCTGGGCGACAGCCAGGAGGAGGTGGGGTTCGACCTCCACCAGACGCAGGATGTGATGGCGATGATCGCCCAGCGCGCCGCCTGGTCCTTTCCCTGGATCGCGCGGCTGAACATCGTGCGTGCCTGGTCGGCGCTGCGCGTCATGGCGCCGGACGGGCTGCCGATCTATGATGAAAGCGAAGCCTTTCCAGGCGCTTTCACCGCGAATTGCCATTCGGGGGTGACGCTCGCCGCGGCCCATGCGCGGCTCTTTGCCCCCATGGTGGCGCGCGGCGCGCTCGATGCGGGAATGGAGCAGTTTTCCGCCCGCCGCTTCGCCGAGGCCGGCTGACCGGCCTCTCCCCCGCCTCCGGGATTTTCCCAGGGGTGATCGGCCCGTCTTCGCTTTGCGATGAGGCGTCGTTCCGTGTAGACAGCGGGAATGGACCGTAGAGATTTTCTGGCCGGCTTGTCGGCGCTCGCCGTCGCGTCCGGCACCGCGCAGGCCCAGACGGCCGCCGCCCGCACCATGGTCGCCTCGCCCGAGGCGATGCACCGCCTCGCCGCCCGCCTCATGCGGCTGGAGGAGGACGGGCTTGACCCGCGCTGGTACGGTCTGAACCCGGGCAACCTGGAAGACCCCGCCGCCGTCACCCGCGCCGCCGCCGCAGCCCTGACCGACATCGTGCAAGGCCGCATCGCGAGCCTGCCCGGCCGCGTGGACCTCCGCCGCGATCCCAACCCGGCCACGCTGAACCTCTGGGTGCAGCGCATCGCCGAGGCCGCCGAACCGGCCGAGGTGATCGACCTCGCCTCCAACGCCACGCCGGACATGGCCCTGCTCAAGCCCGCCCTGGCCGTGGCCCGCGCCCGCGCCGCCAACCCCTGGCCCGGCTTCCCCGTGGGCGGCCGCACGCTGGAGCCCGGCGCCTTTGACGAGGCGCGGGTCAACGCGCTGCGCACCCGCCTGGTCCTGACCGACCCTGTCCTGGCCGCCAATCCCGGCAGCGGCGCCACCTATGACGAGCGCCTCCAGGCCGCCGTCCGCCGCTTTCAGACCGCGGCCGGCACGGAGCCCGATGCGCGCGTGGGCACCGCCACGCAGCAGGCGCTGAACCGCTCGCCCCAGGCGAACGTCAACCAGCTCCGCGTCGCGATTGACATGCGCCGCGCCCAGCCCGTGCTCTCCGGCGATCGGCGGGTGGATGTGAACATCCCCGATTACCGCCTGCGGATGATCGAGGATGGCCGGACCATCATCGAGATGGCGGTGGTGGTGGGCCGCCCCGCCCGTGCCACGCCGATGATCACGACGCGCATGACCTCGGTGCAGTTCAACCCCTCCTGGGGGGTGCCGCAGCGCAATGCGCGCGAGGATCTGCTGCCCCGCCTCCGCCGTGACCCAACGGCCTTGCAGCAGCGCGGCTTCCGCATCTTTGGCCGGGTGGATGGCCAGGTGGTCGAGATCGACCCGACCACCATTGATTGGCGCGCGATCAACCCGGATCGCTTCCCCTTCGTCATCCGCCAGGATGCGGGGGATGCGAATGCGCTCGGCCGCATCAAGTTCAACATGCCGAACAATGACGACATCTACATGCACGACACGCCCGACCGGCACTATTTCCGCCGGGCCGATCGCGCGCAATCCTCGGGCTGCATCCGGCTGGAGCGGCCCATGGATTTCCTGATGGTCGCACTCGACGGCACGCCGGGCTGGGACCGGGAGCGGGTGGACCGCGTGCTGGCCACGCGCAACACCCAGACCATCCCGCTCCGGCGCCAGCCGCCCGTGCGCCTGTTCTATTCAACCGTCACCGTGGAGGGCAGCGAATTGCGAGTCCGACAGGATATCTACGGCCTGGACGAGGCCTATGCGCGCGCCATGGATGCGCGCCCCCGTCCGCAGGGCATTCCGATGGCTGCGGCGCAGGGCTGAACCATGCGCTTGTTCGAGCATGCCTGCCCGGCCTGCGCGGCCGGTGATTCTCTCGAATGCCCCGAGCGCGGCGGCCTCTCCCGCCGCGGGCTGTTCGGCGCGGCGCTGGGCCTTGGCTTCGCCGCCATGCCGCAGGAGGGCATCGCCCAACGCCTCGGCAATGCCGGCACGCGGTCCATCTCCATCCGCCGCGCCCAGACGGGCGACAGCTTCCAGGGCGTCTATTGGCGCGACGGCCGCTATGACCGCGAGGCGCTGCAGCGCCTCGACATGGTGCTGCGCGACCCCGGCATGGATGAAGCGACGCCGATGGACCCGCGCCTCTTCGACGTGATGGTGACGGTGCAGCGCGCACTCGACTCCACCGACACCTGGGAGGTCATCAGCGGCTATCGCGCGCCCGAGACCAATGCCGCCCGCGCGCGGCAATCGCGCCGCGTCAGCCGCGCCTCGCTGCACATGTCCGGCATGGCCTGCGATTCCCGCCTGCCGGGGCGCAATTCGCTCGGCATCGCGCGCGTGGCGGCGGATATGCAGACCGGCGGCGTCGGGCTCTATCGGCGCGATGGCTTCGTGCACCTGGATTGCGGCCCCGCGCGGCGCTGGTAGCGGATGTTCCGGCGCAGCGGCCCCACCGATTGCGAGATCACCTGGAATGGGGCGCCCATCCCCGCGCGTGAGGGCGAATCCCTGGCCGCCGCGCTGCTCGCCGCCGGGATCATCCATTTCCGCGACACCGCCGTGACCGGCAGCCCGCGCGGGCCGCTCTGCCTGATGGGCGCCTGCTTCGACTGCCTGGTCGAGGTGGAGGGCGTGGCCAACCGCCAGGCCTGCCTGGTGCCCGTCACACCCGGCCTCGCCGCGCGCATGCAGCTCGGCGCGCGCGACACAGGGGCCAGCGGGTGAGGGAGGTTCCCCTCCTCATCCTGGGTGCGGGGCCGGCCGGTCTCGCCGCCGCCGCCGAGGCAGCCGCGCAGGGCATCGAGGCGCTGCTGCTGGACGAGAATGCAAGCCCGGGCGGGCAGGTGCATCGCGCCGTCGGCGGTTTCTACCGCCCGGAGCGCGGCGCGCCCGGCGCCGACCAGGCGGCCGAGGGCCTGGCCCTTATTGGGGCCGCTTCCGCGTCCGGGACGGAATGCCGATACGGTGCCACGCTCTGGGCCATCCAGGAGGATGGCGTCGTCACCTGGTCCGAGGGGGGCGAGGCGCGGCAGGCGCTGGCCTCGGTGCTGCTGCTCTGCCCCGGTGCGACCGAGCGCGCCATGCCCATCCCCGGCTGGACGCTGCCGGGCGTGATGGGCGTGGGTGCGGCGCAGATCCTGATGAAGACGGCCGGGCTGCTGCCGGAGGGCAAGGTCTGGCTGGCGGGGCAGGGGCCGCTGCTGTGGCTCTATGCCGCGCAATTGCTGGCCAAGGATGTGCAGCCCGCCGGCATCATCGACCTCTCGCCGCCCGGCATTCCCTGGCGGGCGCTGCCGCATCTGCCGCTGGCGCTGCGCGCGCCGGGCTACCTGGCCAAGGGCGCGGGCTGGATGTGGCGCATCCGCCAGGCCGGCATCCCCGTGATCCGCGCGCGCGACGTGGCGGCGCTGGGGCGCGATCGGCTGACGGGGGTGTCCATTGACGGCGTGGAACACCCGGCGGACCTGCTGCTGCTGCATGACGGCGTGGTGCCCAACACCCAGGTGACGCGCGCCCTCCCTGGCTGCGCCCATGTGTGGGACCAGGCCCAGGCCTGCTTCCGCCCGGTGCTGGACGCATGGGGCAATACGAGCCTCGACGGCCTGCTGGTGGCGGGCGATGGCGGGGGCATCGGCGGTGCGCGCGCGGCCGCGCTCGCGGGCCGGATCGCGGCGCTGGAAGCCGCGCGCTGGCTGGGGCGCTTGACGGTGGAGCAGCGCGATGCGTTGGCCGGGCCGCTGCTGCATCGCCGCAGCGCCGAACTCGGGCCGCGCGGGCTGCTCGACGCGCTCTACCCGCCCTCGCCGATGGCGCGCGTGGCGGATGAGACGGTGCTCTGCCGCTGCGAGGAAGTGACGGCCGGGCGCGTGCGCGCGGCGGTCGCGCTGGGGGCGCAAGGGCCGAACCAGCTCAAGGCGTTTCTCCGCGCGGGCATGGGGCCTTGCCAGGGGCGGGTGTGCGGCCCGGCGGTGCATGCGCTGATGGCGGATGCGCGGGGCGTGGCGCCGGAGGGGCTGGAGCCGCTGCGGACGCGGTTTCCGACGAAGCCGGTGACGGTGGGGGAATTGGCGGCTTTGGCCGAAGGGTGACTTCCAGGGGCGCTGCCCCTGGACCCCGGAAGGGGGCTCGCCCCCTTCACCCCTTCAGATGCCGAATGCACAGTCTAAAGGCAATGTTACGTGGCTGCTTCAATCTGCCGGTATATAAGCAGCGGTGTAATTCCATAGAACTGGGCCGGTCGTCCCATCAGGTTTCTAGCAATTTGGGCAAGCCGAAGTGCCTGACGGCCACCACCCTCTCCTGCTGCTTCTGCGATTATGTCTATAAAGGGCCGGCCATCGTCGGACACTGGGTTAGGATTATATGGCAAAGCATCCAATATGCCAATCATATTCCAGTATCCTCCTAAAACTGCACCGTGCTTTAATGTAATATCTGCTGCGCTTCCAACTAGAGCATCATCAGAAAGGCCACACCACACACCAGCGTATTGATTAATCAATCTTGCCTGTAAGGTATGCGGTAGACCTGGAAGCAGATCATACGCAAACTGTATGTCGCGTATTGCTGCTTCTCTCGTCTCCTCTGAAGCATCTGCCGGCAAGCTTATAGATTTGAGGTCACTTTCAAAATTTGAAGACCGAAGTGATGGATTATCCCAAATAATCTTTAATATTGATAAGTCTGCGATCATCAAGGTTCCGGTCACGAGAACAAATTGTCCGATGCGTGCCTCTCTAATGTCACGATTGATCAGATTATGCTCAGAAAGAAAATCCAAGAAGGTTCGGGCATTGGTCCAGAACGGATCATAGGTACGTTCCGACGCTTCCCCGGCGGAAGACCCTCGCCGCAAGACGAAGCTTCCAGACGCTCGCGCCACTAACGCATTAGCTGTCGCTTGTACATTTCCATCTTCTCCTTCTGTTCTAGAAACATTTTCTGACTGCTTTAGTCCTGTTAAATGACCAGAAGGGTCAAACTGCGCAAGAAAGGAAGCAACACGCCTTGCATCATGGTAGAGAAAATCAAGGACGAAATCTTGCGTTCGAACGTCGTGCGCCGCGTCGGATACTGTCTTGTCGTTCGCCGACATACTGCTGAGTCTCCTCTTGAAGCCGTTTAATTCGCTCATAAACCTCTGCTAGATCTTTAGAATCAGCTTGAAGAAGTTGGTTGGCGGTCTCATCAGCCGGTGCTTTCGATGCGGGGGGGGGCTTCCGCTTCCGCTCATCTGTCATGCGATCTGGCTCCTGCAGGTTCGCCTCGGTGCCAAGGCTACAGTTAGAGGATTAACCCGGCAGCGCTTGCCATAGCGTTCGCGACTATATCCATAACTCGTGTCGCTGACCTAGTATGTAAAGTCGCCGAGAATAGGGGAATAGCGCGTGCCCGCAGTCGTCAGCTTCAAGAACGACCGTGCGCCTTCGCTTCGCGTGGTAGGCGCACTCAATGGGTGAACGGCCCATAGAAGGCCGTGATCGCAACAAAATCGGTCTCGTCCCCTCTACCGGTCGCGCTTCGGCCCGATGCCGATATCTTCTGTTTCCCAACGGTCACAGGTGGAAGGTGCAGGAAACTCAGTTTCCTGCCGGGGTCGAGGGGCAGAGCCCCTCGGACTCACACATATCCCGGCCCCTCAATCGCCGGGTGCTTCACCAAAAACTCCTCATTCACCTCCACCCCAATCCCCGGCGCCTCATTCGGCCGCACCGTCCCATCCGGGTGGATGCGCCACGGCAGGCTGCACAACTCGTCCCGGAACTTGTTCGCCCGGCTGATATCGGCCTCGAAGTATCCGGGGTTATCAATCGCGCAGAGCAGGTGGATCGAGGCCGCCTGGTTGATCCCCGTCATCGAGGAATGCGGGTGGAACGGGATCTTGAAGGCCGAGCCCATGGCGGCGATGCGCAGGCATTCCGTGATGCCGCCCGCCTTGGAGAGGTCGCCCTGCCAGATGCGGATCACGCCATCCTCCAGCACGCGGGAGAATTCGTAGCGCGTGAAGTGGTTCTCGCCGGCGGCGAGTGGCGTGCGGCCATAGCCGGCGGCCTGCTTGTAGCTGGCGTGGTCATGCGCGGGGAAGGGCTCTTCCAGCCAGCCGATATTCAGCTCGTCCATCGCGGGCATGACGCGGCGGACGTCTTCGATCGTGTAGCCGATATTGGCGTCGGTCAGGATGTCCACCTCGTCGCCGAAGGCGTTGCGCACGGCCTGCATGCGCTCGATATCGGCGCGGGGATTGTCGCCCACGCGCAGCTTCAGCGCCTTGTAGCCGGCCTCCATGTGGGGGGCGGCCTCGTCAATCAGCTGCGCGGGCGGCTGGTAGCCCAGCGCCACGCCGCCGGCATAGGCGGGCACCGCCTTGGAGCGCCCGCCCAGCAGCTTGTAGAGCGGCCAGCCGCAGGCCTTCCCGCGAATATCCCACAGCGCCATGTCAATGCCGCTCATGGCGAGCGAGGTGCCGGCCCCCATCCCGTGCGAGGCGAGCTGGTACTGGTAGATCCGCGCCCAGATGCCCACCACGTCGCTCGCATCCATGCCCATGATGAGCGACTTCAGCGTGGTCTCGATCAGGCGCGCGACGGCGGTATGCGCGCGGCCGTGGTGGGATTCGCCCCAGCCCACGATGCCGTCCTCGGTCGTCACCTTCACCATCACCGCATCGCGCTTCACCGCCTGGCCGATGCCCAGGCGCGGGCCGCCCGGCGGCAGGGCGAAGCTGGTGGGATAGGCCTTGATGTCCACGATCTTCATCGCTGCGTTCCTCTCGCTTTGCGAGGGAGGGTGTCGCCTTGCGCGGGGGCTGGCAAGCGGGCCAGTATCCCTGGCCTTTCAGGAGTGGATGATGGCCGAGCCGAAGCTTGTCTTGCCAACCATGGACGCGATCCAGCGCTGGCAGGGTGTCGCCGTGCCCAATGCGGCGGCGCGCCATGCGCTCGCCGACTTCGAAGCCCTGATCGCCGATCTCGCGAAGCTGCGCGACGAGATGGCCTTCGAGGAGGAGCCGGCCGGCTTCGAAGCCGCACTCCGCGATTGCCGGGCCCCCGAGGCATGAGCCCCGACGCCCTCTCCGAACTCTCGATGACCGAAGCCGCCGACGCCTTCGCGCGCGGCGAGGTCACGGCCCGCGCCCTGGTGGAGGCGATGCTGCATCGCCTCGGCCAGCATGAGGCGCAGGTCAACAGCCTGATCCGCCTCGACCGCGAGGAGGCGCTGCTGGCCGCGCACGCGGCGGACAAGGCGCGCGCGGCGGGCCAGGCGGTGGGGCCGCTCGGCGGCGTGCCCATGCTCCACAAGGACATGTACTACCGCACGGGCAAGGTCAGCACCTGCGGCAGCAAGATCCGCCGCGACTTCGTGCCGCCGGTGACGGCCACCGTGCTGAAGCGGCTGGACGCGGCAGGCGCGCTCGATTGCGGCACGCTGAACATGGCCGAATTCGCCCAGAACCCGACGGGTCATAACGCGCATTTCGGCGATGTGATGAACCCCTGGAACGCGGCGCATTGCACCGGCGGCTCCTCCTCCGGTTCGGGCGCCGCGGTCGCCGCGCGCTTCGTGACGGCGGCACTCGGCTCGGACACCGGCGGCTCGATCCGGCTGCCGGCGGCGATGTGCGGCGTGACGGGCCTCAAGCCCACGCAGACGCGGGTGCCGCGCACGGGGGTCATGCCGCTCTCCTTCTCGGCCGACAATGTGGGGCCGCTCTGCCGCACGGCGCGCGATGCGGCGCGCTTCCTGAGTGTCATCGCCGGCCGCTGCGAAGGCGACCCGACCAGCGCGCGCGAGGCGGTGCCGGATTACGAAGCGGCGCTGACGGGCGATCTGCGCGGCATGCGCATGGCGGTGGTGGAGCCCTGGTTCCTGGACGGCATCGAGGCGCCGGTGGCCCAGGCCTTCGAGGCGGCGATCCGCACGCTCCAGGGCCTGGGCGTCCGCACCGAGATGATCAGCCCGGCCTCGATGCACGGGATCGTGACCTATACGGCGGTCGTCTCGCGCGTGGAGGGTGCCACCATCCACCAGCGCTGGATGCGGGAATGCCCTGGTGACTACGCGACGCATCTCTCGGCGCGGATTTATGGCGGCTATGCCATCCCGGGCACGGCCTATCTGGAGGCGCTCTCGCGCCGCGGCCCGCTGCTGCGCGCTTTCTGCGCGGAGGCGCTGACCGGCTTCGACGCCGTGCTGACGCCGACCCTGCGCACCCGCGTGCCCACGCGCGCCGAGACCGATGTGGATGCGGACCCCGACAACTGGGTGCGCTTCATGGGCCTCTCGGCCAATACGCGCCCCTTCAACTACCTCGGCCTGCCCACGATCAGCGTGCCCGCGGGCTTCGATGATCGCGGGTTGCCGGTGGGGCTGCAGATCGCAACGCGCCCCTTCGGCGAGGCGCGGCTGCTGCGCATCGCCGATGCCTTCCAGCGCGAGACCGACTGGCACCGCCGCAACCCCTTCCCATGACGGCCCTCGGCATCGGCTTCATGTGCAAGCCGCCGGTGGCGGGGGTGAGCAAGACGCGCCTCGCCGCCATCGTGGGGGCGGAGCGGGCGGCGGTGCTGGCCCGTGCCTTCCTGCTCGACAGCGCTGCCATCGCCCGGCAATTGGCCACGCGCGAACACGCCGCGCTCACCGCTTTCCACGCGCCCGATGATGCCGGGGCTGCCATCGCCGCCCTGCTGCCCGGCTGGGTGTTGGCGCCGCAGGGCGAGGGCGACCTCGGCGCCCGGATGGCGCGCGCGGTGGAGCGGCTTTTCGCCGATGGCGCAGGGCGCGCGCTGCTGCTCGGCACCGATGCGCCGACGCTGCCGCCCAGCTTGCTGGAACTGCTCCTGGCGGCGCTGCGCGACGGCGCGGATGCGGCGGTGATCCCGGCGCTGGATGGCGGCTATTGCGCCATCGCCTTCGCGCGGCCTTTGCCGGGGCTGCTGGAGGGGATCGCCTGGTCCACGCCCACCGTGCTGGCCGAGACGCGCGCATGCGCGGCCGGACTCGGCCTCAGGCTCGATGTGCTGCAAGCCTGGCACGACGTGGATGAGGCGCCCGATCTCGATCTGCTGCGCCTCACACTGGATGGCGCGCAGCCGCCCGGCTGCTCGCCCCTGCCGAGCTTCCGGGCGAGTGCGACGCGGGCCGCGCTACAGCCGTGAGTGCAGCCAATGCGCGATCGCGGCCGTGCGCGCATCCTGGTGCACCTGGCCGATCACCTGCGCGCCGAAGGGCATGCCCTCCACGGCCATCACCGGCAGCGTGACGCAGGGCACGCCCAGCGCCGAGGTCGCGGCATTGGCGGCGATATCCCCGGTCGGGCGCGGGTTCTGCGTGTCGTCAGGGTCCCAGAGGGGCGCGATGCCGGGGGCGGCGGGCGCGATCAGCGCATCCACGACCGGCGCCAGCCGCGCCATGGCCGCGCGCATCTCCTCGCGCGTGGCGAGTGCCGCGCGGTAATCCTCGGCCGTCAGCGCCTCGGAGGCGCGCAGCCGCGTGATGGCGCGCGGGCTGAGGCCGCCGGGGTGGTTCGCTTCCAGGTTCAGCAGGGACCAGCGATTTTCGAAGCCGACGATCACCGCCGTCACGGCCTTGCCTTCAGCCGCGATGCGTTCCAGCGCGGCCAGCGCCGGATGGTCGGTCAGCACAGGGATGCCGAGGGCGCGGATCCGCTCCAGCAGCGCCTCGAAGGCCTGGCACTCGGCTGGCCGCAGCATGGACCAGGCCTCGGTCTTGAGCAGCCCGAGCGTCTGCGGGCGCGCGGGATGCGGCGGCGCGTCGGGGCCGACGAGGCCCAGCGTGCCGGGGTCGCCGCCCGCGCGCTTCGCGATCTCGATCGCGACCTGCCACATATCCTCGTAGCTGTTGGCGTGGACGCCGGCGGTGCTCTGGCTGGAGCCCTGCCGCTCGCCGCGATGGATGCCGCCCTGCGTGGGCTTGAGCGCCACATTCCCGCAGAAGGCGGCAGGCCGGATGATGGAGCCGCCCACCTGCGTGCCGATCGCAGCCGGCACCATGCCCGCCGCCACGGCGGCCGCCGAGCCGGAGGAGGAGCCGCCCGGCGTGCGGCCCGCATCCCACGGGTTCTTCGTCGGCCCCGGCTCGCTCTGGCCAAGCTCGGTGGTGACGGTTTTGCCAAGGATGATGGCGCCCGCCTGCTTCAGCGCCTGGATCATCGCGGAATCGCGGCGGGGGAAGTTGCCGGCATAGGCGGCGCAGCCCATCTGCGTCGGGAAATCCTTGGTCTCGATCAGGTCCTTGATGCCGATGGGCATGCCATCAATCGCCGAGAGCGGGGTGCCCGCCTGCCAGCGGGCCGTGCTGTCATCGGCGTGCTGGCGCGCGAAGTCGGGGTCATATACGACGAAGGCGCGCAGCTCCTCCTCCTTCGCCGCGATCACACCGAGGCAACGCTCCAGATAGGCGCGCGGCGTGTCGCGCCCCTCGCGGAAACCCGCGGTCGCGTCGTGCCAGGTGAGGCTGGCGAAGGTCTTGGGGTGGTAGCTCGGCATTCAGTGGATCTCCGGCTCGGGCGTCGGCTCGCCGCGTTCCAGGAAGTCGAGGTCGCAACCGGTATCGGCCTGACCGACGGTGCGTTGATACAGCGCCGTCCAGCCGCGCTGCTGCGGCGCCACGCGCGGCGTCCAGGCGGCGCGGCGGGCAGCGAGTTCCGCCTCGTCCACCAGCAGGTCAATGCGGCGGCCGGGCACGTCGAGCGAGATCAGGTCGCCATCGCGCACCAAGGCCAACGGACCGCCAAGCGCCGCCTCGGGCGCCACATGCAGCACGCAGGTGCCGTAGCTGGTGCCGGACATGCGGGCGTCGGAGACGCGGACCATGTCCCGCACGCCTTGCGCCAGCAGTTTCTTCGGGATGGGCATCATGCCCCATTCCGGAAAGCCCGGGCCGCCCTGCGGGCCGGCCTGGCGCAGCACCAGCACGCTGTCGGCGGTGACGTTCAGGTTCGGGTCGTCCAGGCGGGCGTCGAGGTCGTTGTAGTCCTCGAAGACCACGGCGGGGCCGGTGTGGCGCAGCTTCTCGGGGCTGGCCGCGCTGTGCTTGATGACGGCGCCATCGGGGGCGAGGGAGCCGCGCAAGATGGCGACACCGCCCTCAGGGTAGAAAGGGCTTTTCAAATCGCGGATCACGTCGCGGTCATAGACTTCGGCGCCCTCGATCTGCGCCCCCAGCGTGCCGTTCACGGTGACGGCGTCGAGTGCCAGGTGCGGTGCGAGCGTGGCCAGGAAGCCCCGACTGCCGCCCGCATAGAAGAAATCCTCCATGAGGTGCGTGTCGCCATTGGGGCGCAGGTTCGCGATGAGCGGCACGCGCGCGCTGATGGCGTCGAAGCGCTCCAGATCCATCGCGATGCCCGCGCGGCGCGCGATGGCAATCAGGTGCGGGATGGCGTTGGTGGAGCCGCCGAAGGCCATGGTTGCCGCCACCGCATTGTCGAGGCTGCGCTGGTCCAGCAGCTTCGTGATGGTCAGGTCCTCCCAGACCATGGAGACGATGCGCGAACCCGCCGCGGCGGCCATGCGCGCATGCCCGGAATCCACCGCCGGGATGCTGGCGGCGCCCGGCAGAGTGAGTCCCAGCGCCTCCGCCGCGATCGCCATGGTGCTGGCCGTGCCCGCCGTCATGCAGGTCCCGGCGGAGCGGGAGAGCCCTGCCTCCATCTCGTTCCAGTCGCCCTGCGAGATATTGCCGGCGCGAAGCTCGGAGTAATACTTCCAGACATCGCTGCCCGAGCCGAGCTTCTTGCCGCGCCAATTGCCGCGCAGCATGGGCCCGGCCGGGATGTAGATGGCCGGAATGCCCATGCTGATGGCGCCCATGATCAGCGCGGGCCCGGTCTTGTCGCAGCCACCCATCAGCACGAGGCCGTCCAGTGGGAGGGAGCGCGCGATCTCCTCCGTCTCCATCGCCAGGAAGTTGCGGTAGAGCATGGTGGAGGGCTTCTGGAACACCTCCGGCAGCGCCATGGCCGGGATTTCCATGGGCACGCCGCCGGCCTGCCAGACGCCGCGCTTCACATCCTGCGCGCGCTCACGGAAATGGCCGTGGCAATGCATCAAATCCGACCAGGTGTTGATGACGCCGATGACGGGCTTGCCCCGGAATTCCGGCTGCCCGAAGCCCAACTGCATCAGGCGCGAGCGATGGTTCGCGCTGCGCATGGTCTCGACGCCAAACCAGCGATGGCTGCGGAGTTCCTCTGGCTTCAGGGTCATCGGGACGCGATCCGATCGCTCATGGCCGTCTTCGGCCATGGCGTGAATCGGCTCGGCCCGATCCGATCGCCCATGGCCGTCTTCGGCCATGGCGTGAATCGGCTCGGCCCGATCCGATCGCCCATGGCCGTCTTCGGCCATGGCGTGAATCGGCTCGGCAACGAAACCGATGAGGGGCGTCCGCCGCTCATCGGGGCGCCATGCGGAGCGCGCCATCGAGGCGGATGGTCTCGCCATTCAGATAGGCGTTCTCCACGATGCTCATGGCGAGCTTCGCGTATTCATCGGGGTTGCCCAGGCGATGCGGGTTGGGCACGCCGGCGGCGAGGGACGCCTTGATGGCATCGGGCAGGCGCTGGAGCATCGGCGTGTCGAAGATGCCGGGCGCGATGGTGCAGACGCGGATGCCCTTGCTGGCGAGGTCGCGCGCCGCCACCACCGTCATGCCGATGACGCCCGCCTTCGAGGAGGCATAGGGGATCTGGCCGATCTGCCCCTCGATGCCGGCGATGGAGGCCGTCAGGATGCAGACGCCACGCTCGCCCTCCACGGCCTCGGTCCTGGCCATGGCGGCGGCGGCCAGGCGCAGGGCGTTGAAGCTGCCGGTCAGGTTCACGCGGATGATCTCGGCGTAGTGGGCGAGGCTGCCGGGTGTGCCGTCCTTCTCCAGGATCCGCAGCGCGCCGCCGCGACCCGCGCAATGCACCAGCACGCGCACTGGGCCCATGGCTTCGGCGGCAGCGACGGCGGCGGTCATGCTGGCTTCATCGGCCACATCGGCCACCGCGAAGCCACCGCCCAGCTCGGCCGCGACAGCGGCGCCCGGCGAAGTCGCGAGGTCCACGATCATCACCTTGGCACCCGCGGCGGCGAGGCGCTTGGCACTCGCCAGCCCGAGGCCCGAGGCCCCACCCGTCACGATCGCGACGGCCCCTTTGACGTTCATGTGATTCCTCCCTCGGTTGGTGGCACAGCGCACCATGCGGGGCGCATTGACGCAAGCCGTCCGGGGAGTGAGCCTTGACCCACAAGAATGGGGGAAACGCCGATGCCGCTGCTGGCCCAGAATGCCGCGCGCTGGCCCGAAAAGCTCTGCGCCACCTTTCCCGACACGGGCGAGGCGCTGAGCTACGGGCAGCTCGACGCCGCCGCCAACCAGGTGGCACATGGGCTGATCGCGCTCGGGCTGCAGCCGGGCGAGGGCATCGCACTGCTGCTGGAGAACGGGCCGGAATTCCTCTGGCTCACCTATGGCGCGAAGCGGGCGGGGCTGATGGTCACGCCGCTCTCCATCCATTTGCGCCCGAACGAAGTGGCGCATGTGCTGCGCGATTCAGGGGCGCGGCTGTTGGTGGCTTCCGCGAACCTCGGTGAGTTGGTCGCGGCCTTGGATCAGCGTGACATTCCGCACCGCTTCGCGGCGGGCGGCGGCATTGCGGGCTTCGCGCCGCTCTTGGCGCTGATGGAAGGGCAGGGGACGGATTGGCCCCCCGGTGAGCGACCGATGGGGCGCGAATTCCTCTACTCCTCCGGCACCACGGGGCTGCCCAAGGGCATCCGCCGCCCGCTCATCCCCTTCGCCGACCGGCTGAAGCCGGAATTCGACATGACCTGGAAAGGCTTCTACGGCTTCGACGAGACGAGCGTCTATCTCTCGCCCGCGCCACTCTACCACGCGGCCCCCAATCGCTACGTGCAGCGCGCGATGGACCATGGCGGCACGGCGGTCATCCTGCGGAAATTCGACGCCGAGCGCTGCCTCGCGATGATCGAGCAGCACCGGATCACCCATAGCCAATGGGTGCCTACCATGTTCGTGCGCATGCTGGCCCTGCCGGCGAAGGTGCGCGCCCGCTACGACCTCTCCTCGCACCGCACGGCCATCCATGCGGCCGCGCCCTGCCCGGTGCCGGTGAAGCGCGCCATGATCGAATGGTGGGGGCCGATCATCCGCGAGTATTATGCGGGCAGCGAGGGCATCGGCACCGTCTTCATCGACAGCGAGACCTGGCTGAAAAAGCCCGGCAGCGTGGGCCGTCCAGCCTATGGCCGCATCCATATCCTGGACGAAGAGGGCCAGCCCCTGCCGCCCGGCGAGACCGGCCGCATCTGGTTCGAGGGCGGCCCGAAATTCGCCTACCACAATGACCCCGGGAAGACCGCCGCCGCCTATAATGACCACGGCTGGGCGACGCTGCATGACCTCGGCTGGCTGGATGAGGAGGGCTTCCTGTTCCTCTCCGACCGGCGGGCGGATCTGATCCTCTCGGGCGGCGTGAACATCTATCCGGCCGAGATCGAGGCGGTGCTGATGACGCATCCGCGCGTGAACGAGGTGGCGGTCATCGGCGTGAAGGATGAGGAGTTCGGGGAACGCCCGCGCGCCCTGGTGGTGCCGCGCGGCGGGGAGGGCGATGCCGCGCTGGCGGAGGAGCTGATCGCCCTTTGCCGCCGCGAACTGGCCGGTGCGAAGGTGCCGCGCGCGGTGGAGTTCCTGGAAGAATTGCCACGCAGCGAGGCGGGGAAGCTTCTCCGGCGCGTGCTGAAGGAGCGGTATCTTTAGCGGGAGGCACCGCGTGCGAGGCAAGCAAAGGCTGCCTCCGGCGGCTGGGGCCCCGGCCCCAGCCGCCGGAGGCCCTTTTTTCAGACCCTCTTCGCCTTATCCTCATCATTCCGCGCCTTGATCCGCGCTCGCGCCTCGGCCCATTCGGCATCGCCCCAGGCGGTGTAGTCATTATAGTTGCCGGCGCCATTGGCCAGCCAGTTCCCGCCATCCAGCGCCACGGTCTGCCCGCTGATCCAGCCCGCGCCATCCGACAGCAGGAAGGCCGCGAGGTTGCCGATATCCTCAGGGCTGCCGCCCTTGCGCATCGGGTTGCGGGCGGCCGCCTTGCCGACGGGGTCCTCGGCGCCGGGGCGGATGCGCGCCAACATCCCCTCGGTCGGGATCAGGCCCGGGGCGATGCCGTTCAACCGAATGCCGTAGCGGCCCCATTCGAGGGCGAGGGACTTCGTCATCGCGTCCACGCCCGCCTTGCTCATGGCCGACGGCACGACGAAGGGCGCGCCCGTCCAGACCCAGGTGACGGTGATGGAGACGACAGCCCCCGGCACCCCCGCCGCGATCCAGCGCTTGCCCAGCGCCTGGGTCACATGGAAGGTGCCGTTGAACACGATCTCCGAAACCGCGCGGAAGCCGCGCGGCGAGAGATCCTCGGTGCGGCTGATGAAATTGCCGGCCGCGTTGTTGATCAGATGCGTGGGGCCGAGGCCCGCGTCGAAGCTCGCCTGGATGGCGGCATCCACCGCGTCGGCATCCTTGATGTCCACCGCCTGGTAACGCGCCTGGCCCGGGTGTTCCGCATCCATCGCGGCCACCGTCTCCTCCAGCACCGAAGCGCGGCGGCCCCAGATCTCGACGGAAGCGCCGAGCGCCAGCAGATGCTCGGCCATCATCCGGCCGAGGCCGCTGCCGCCGCCGGTGATGAGCACGCGCTTCCCCGCGAACAGGTCCGCCGCGAAGATCACAGGCCGAGGCCCAGGCGCTTCACGCGGGCTTCCTCGAAATCGGCCGTGGTCTGGATGAAGCGGCCATAATCGGCGCTGTTGAGGTATTCGAGCGGCATGTCGAGGCGCTCCAGCGTCGCCACATGGGCGGGATCGTGCAGCGCGACCCGGAATCCGTCATGCAGGCGGCGGACGATCTCGGGGTCCATGCCCAGGGGGCCCACGATCCCGTAGGGCGAGGTCACCACCATGTCCTGGTAGCCAAGTTCGAGCAGCGTCGGCACGTTGGGCAGCTTGGGCGAGCGGTTGCGCGGCCAGACGTTCAGTGCCCGCAACTGCCCATCCTGGATCAGCTGCAGCACGCCGGAGCCGGTGCCGGAGGCATCAATATGGCCGCCGATCAGGGCGGGCACGGCGTCCCCCTCGCCGCGGAAGGGGACATGCAGGATCTCGACCCGCTCGCGCGCGGCAAGCTCGATCAGGGTGAGATGCGGCGTGCCATTGGCGCCGGTGTTGCCGATCTTGACTTCGCCCGGCCGGCGGCGCGCATCGGCGATGAGGTCGGCCCAACTGCGATAGGGGCTCTCCGCCCGCACGCAGACCATGAAGAGATAGCCGGTGACGTGGATGATCGGCGTGAAGTCGGTGCGCGGATTGAAGGCCATGCGCTGCATGAAGGGCAGGCGGATGGCGGGCAGGGCGAATTGCGCCAAAGTGTAGCCGTCGGGCCGCGCGTTGCGCATGTTGGCCGCCGGCAGGGTGCCGCCGCCGCCCGGCCGGTTCTCGATGATGACCTGCTGGCCCATCGCGCGCGTCGCGGCTTCGGCGAAGCTGCGCATCTGCACATCGGTCGCGCCACCCGCGGGGAAGCTGATCTGGATGGTGATGGGCCGGCTGGGGAAGGCCTGCGCATGCGCCATGGCGGGCAGGAGGGTGGGCGTGGCCAAGGCACATGCGCTGGCCAAGAGGCTGCGGCGATTCATCGTGACGTCTCCCGAAGTTTTCTTATGGAGGGTGAATCATCGCGGATTTCGCGCGGCGATGCCAGCCTGATGCGTCAGCCCGGGTCCAAACCCGCCGCCCGGATCACCGCATACGACGCGGGTGAGGCGAGGAAGCGGATCAAGCCGAGCGCCACCGACGGCTGCCGGCATTCGACGAAGAACCGATGCTGGCCGCGTTCCGCCGCGTCTGCCGGATTCCTCCACGGTGCCGATGCGCGGAGGCGGCGTGCCGCCGGACACCAGCGCGATCTGGTGCACGGTTCCGCCCTTGAAGCGAGGTTCGAGGATTTCGAGCGGGGCGGTGAAGGCGCGGGACATCACCCCTGGAGCACGGTCGCCGCCCGCGTTGCGCCCGACAGGAAACCGAGGAAGCCGAGCCCCAGGACCAGACAGCGCCGCATCATGGCATCCTCTCTCGCACTGCGCGCGAGCGGTGTGTCAGCCCTCGATGCGGATATTCGCGACCCGGATCGCCTCGGCGAAGGCGGCGCGCTGGGTGGTGATGTAGGTCGCCATGGCACTGGCGTTGCGATAATCGGGCTCCAGCCCGGCGGCCGCCACGCGCTCTCGCATTTCCGGCAATTGCATGGCGCGGCCGACTTCACCGTCAATCCGCTCGATGATCGCCTGGGGCGTGCCGGCCGGCGCCATCAGGCCGATCCAGGCGCCGCCATCGAAGGCGGCCAGGCCCGGCAGGGCGGCCAAGGGCGGTACGCCGGGGGCGAGGATGGAGCCGTTGCGGAAGGAAATCCCCAGCGCGCGAAGCTGCCCGTTGCGCACGGCGGCGCCGGCCGCGGCCACCGTCTCGATCGAGTAGTTCACATGCCCGCCCATCACGGCGGTCAGCGCCGGCGCGCTGCCGGCGAAGGGCACATGCACCACCTCCACGCCCGCCAACGCATGGAACCAGGAGGCGATGATATGCGCCGTGGCCCCGGTGCCGGAGGAGGAGAAGGTGTAGCGCCCCGGATTGGCCTTCAGCAGCGCGACGAATTCGGCCGCATTCTGCGCCGGGAAATTCGGCGGCACGACGAGGATCAGCGGTGCGATGCCGGTGATGGAGATGGGCGCGAAGTCGCGCTCGGCATTGAAGGGCGTGCGCTGCACCAGGGGCGAGGTGACGATGGGCCCGGTGGAGGCGGCGAGCAGCGTGTAGCCATCGGGCGCCGCCTTTGCCACCTGGTCGGTGCCGATCAGGCCGCCGGCGCCCGCGCGGTTCTCCGCCACGAAGGGCTGGCCCAGCGTCTCGGTCAGGCGCTGGGCCATGACGCGGGCGGCAAGATCCGTCGCCTGGCCGGGCGGCCAGGGAATGATCACGCGCACGGGGCGGTTGGGATAGGCCGGTTGGGCGGAGGCGCCCGCCGCAGCAAGGATGAAGGGCGTGGCCAGCAGGCTGCGGCGCGCGATCATCTCAGCCCTCGATGCGGATATTGGCGGCGCGGATCGCGGCGGCGAAACCACGGCGCTGATTGGCCACGTAGTCGCGCATGCCGTCCGGCCCGTGATAGACCGGCTCCAGCCCCGCGGTGATCAGGCGCTCGCGCATGTCGCCTGCCTGCATCGCGCGGCTGATTTCCGCGTCAATCCGGTCAATGATGGGACGCGGCGTGCCGGCAGGTGCCATCAGGCCGATCCAGGCGCCGGCGTCGTAATCCTGCATGCCCGGCAGGCGCGCCAGCGGCGGCACGCTGGGCACCAGGGTCGAGCCATTCTTGAAGGAAATGCCCAGCGCCTTGAGGCTGCCATTGCGGATCAGCGGGCCGGTCGCGGCTAGCGTCTCGACCGAATAGCTGACATGCCCGCCGACCACGGCGGTGAGCGCCGGGCCGCTGCCGGCGAAGGGCACATGCACGACATCCACCTGGGCCATGGAATGGAACCAGGCCGCCACGATATGCGCGGTGGCGCCCGTGCCGGAAGACGAGAAGCTGTAATGCCCGGGGCGCGCGCGCAGCAGGGCCAGGAATTCCTCGGCCGTATTGGCAGGGAAGTTCGGGGGCACGACGAGCAGATAGGGCGACATGCCGGTGATGGCGATGTCGGTGAAGTCCCGCTCGACATTGTAGGAGGTGCGCTGCACGAGCGGCGAGGTCACGATGGGCCCGGTGGAGGCGGCCAGCAGCGTGTAGCCATCGGGGGCCGCCTTCGCCACCTGGTCGGTCCCGATCATGCCGCCGGCACCCGCGCGGTTCTCGGCCACGAAGGGTTGGCCGAGCGTCTCGGTCAGGCGCTGGGCGGTGATGCGGGCGGCGAGGTCAGTCGCCTGGCCGGGCGGCCAGGGCACGACGACGCGCACCGTCCGATTGGGCCAGCCCTGCTGGGCCGAGGCGGAGGCGGCGGCAAGAATGAAGGGAGCGGCAAGGGCCGCGCGACGTTGGAACATGAGTTTCTCTCCCGATTGCCATCCGCATTAGCGGCGGCGGCCGCCCTTGCGCAAGGGTCTTGCGGTGCCGACAACTGCGCAGACCGAAAGAGGATGAACCATGCTGCAATTCGAGACCCTGGCGCTCGAGGAGCCCGCGCCGCACCTTTTGATCGTCCGTCTCAATCGTCCCGAAGTCGCGAATGCGCTGAACACCCAGATGGGGCGGGACCTGCTGGCACTCTGGACGGCGATGACGGAGGATGCACGCGGCATCCGCTGCGTGGTCTTCACCGCCACGGGCGGGCGCGCCTTCTGCGCGGGGGGTGACCTGAAGGAGCGGCTGGGCATGACCGATGCCGCCTGGCAGGCGCAGCACGAGATCTTCGAGCGCGCCTATTGGGCGCTGATGGATTGCCCCATCCCGGTCATCGCGGCGGTGAACGGCCATGCCTATGCGGGCGGCCTGGAAATGGTGCTGGCGAGCGACTTCGCCTATGCGGCCGAGACGGCGCGTTTCGCGCTGACGGAAGTCACCATTGGCATCATGCCGGGTGCCGGCGGCACGCAGAACCTGCCGCGCGCCGTGGGCGAGCGGCGCGCGAAGGAGATCATCCTGACAGGGCGGCCCTTCACCGCGCAGCAGGCGCTGGACTGGGGCATCCTGAACGCGGTGTATCCGGCCGAGGCGTTGCTGCCGGCGGCGCTGGAAACCGCGCAACGCATCGCGGACAACGCGCCGCTCTCGGTGAAGCAGGCGAAGAAGAGCATCCATTACGGCTTGCAGATGGATGTGCGGACGGCCTTCCGCTTCGAAATCGAGGCCTATAACCGCCTGGTCGGCACCGAGGACCGGCATGAGGGGATCGCGAGCTTCAACGAGAAGCGCAAGCCGGTGTTCAAGGGGCGCTGACGTCTGATCGCCGAAGGCGTGAATCAGCCGTCCGACGAAGCTCTCAGCCACTCTACGTATTCCGCCACACCCTGTTCCAGCGTGGTGGGCGGGTGCGGATAGCCCGCCTGGCGCAGCTTCGCCATCGGCGCCTCGGTGAAATACTGGTACTTGCCCGCGAGATCGGCCGGCATGGGCATGAACTCGATGCGCTCGGGCAGGTTCAGCGCGGCAAAGACGGCGCGTGTGAGGTCGAGGAAGCTGCGCGCCTGGCCGCTGCCGCAGTTGAACAGGCCGGAGACGCCGGGATTGTCGAGCAGCCAGAGCATCACCCGCACGCAATCGCCCACATTCACGAAGTCGCGGCTCTGCATGCCATCGGCGATGCCGGCGCGGTCCGAGGCGAAGAGGCGGGCAGGGGCGCCGGTCAGGATCTCGCGATATTTGTGGAGCGCAACACTCGCCATGCGGCCCTTATGGCCCTCGCGCGGGCCATAGACGTTGAAGAACTTCAGGCCCGCCCATTGCGGCGGCTTCGGCCGGCCCAGGGCCAGCATCTGCGCCACGCGGCGGTCGAAGGCGTGCTTCGACCAGCCATAGAGGTTGAGCGGCTTGAGGCGCGAGAGCTCTTCCGGCGTTTCGCCATCCTCGAAACCCTGGTCGCCATCGCCATAGGTGGCGGCGGAGGAGGCGTAGATGAAGGGCACGCCCTCGGCCGCGCACCAGTCCCAGAGCTTGAGCGAGAGCGTCAGATTGGAGGCAGCGACGAGGTCCCCATCCGTCTCCGTGGTGGCACTGATGGCGCCCATATGGACCACGGCGCGCGGGCGCATGGCGAGTGCCGCGTCCAGCTCGGGCGGTGGCAGCAGGCCGGCCAGCACGGCGCCCGCCACGTTGCGCCACTTCTGCTCCTTGCCGAGCCAGTCCAGCACCACCACCTCCTCGCCACGGGCGGTGAGAGCTGCGACAAGGTTCGAACCGATGAAGCCGGCGCCGCCGGTGACGAGAATCATGGATGCGGGTTAGAACGCCTGCCAAGCCGCAGCAAGGAGGGGTTTCGATGCGCAAGGATGGTCGGCAACGGCTGGATGACCTGGCCGGGATGGCCGGGGGCGCCTTCTCCGTCTTCGCGGGGCTGCGCGCCGAGATGGAAGCCATGGCCCGCGCTCAGGCCGAGGCGATCGTGCGCAAGCTGGAACTGGCCCGCGCCGAGGATCTCGACGCCGCCATGGAAGTGGCCCGCCGCGCCCGCGCCCATGCCGAGGCGCTGGAGCTCCGCGTGGCCGCGTTGGAGGCCGAGATCGCCTCTATGCGCAGCGCGGCAGCGCCGGATTCAGCGCCGCCGCAATAGTTTGCCGGGCAGGGCGCCGGTCGCGACGCCGTTGCGATAGGTCACGACGCCCCGCTTGATGGTGGCGCGGTAGCCCGAGGGCGCCTGCAACAGCCGGCGCCCGCCGGCCGGCAGGTCATGCACCATGCGCGGCGGCAGCAGGCCCAGTTCCTTCTCCGCGATCAGGTTCAGGTCGGCCAGCATGCCCGGCGCGAGCACGCCGCGATCCGTGAGCCCCATGGCGCGCGCGGTGTCGCTGGTCTGGCGGCGGATCAGTTCCTCCATGGGGAAGCCCCGCTGGCTCCAATGCATCAGCACGAAGGTCGGGAAGCTGCCATCGGAGATGAAGCCGACATGCGCGCCGCCATCGGAGAGGCCGATGATGGCGTTGCGGTGCCGCATGCATTCGGCCGAGGCGTCCAGCGTGTAGTCGGCGAAGTTGGTGAGCGGCGCGAAGATGAAGTTGGTGCCGTCGCCCTCGGTCAGCAGATCGTAGGCGACCTCCTCGGGCTTGCGTCCTTCGCGCTCGGCCTGGGCTTCGAGGCTTTTCTCGCGCGGCGGCGCGTAGTCGGGGGGCGCGCCGAAGGGGAACATCCGCGCCCAATGCAGCCGCGTGATGAGCGGGAAGTTGGAGCCCGCCACGCGGTCCTCGCTGAGGATGCGCGCGCGCAGCGCCGGCTCGCGCATCGCGGCGGCGCGCTCGGCCGGCGGCAGATGCGCCACCTCCTTGTAGGAAGGGCAGCCGGAGAAGGGGTTCTGCGAGCCGACCAGGCCGAGCAGGATGCCGATCGGGCGCGGCGGGAAGACGGGGCGGATGTCGAGCCCGTTCTCGGCCGCCTCGTCCGAAAGGGCGAGCAGTTCCTTCCAGGCCTCGGTCCGGTCATGCCGCGCGGTCAGTGAAAACACGATGGGCCGGCCGGAAGCCGCGGCCACGCGGCGCACCATGGCGAATTCCGTGCTGGGGTCCGGCGTGTTCCAGTCGGAGACCATCTCCAGCAGGCCGCCACCGCCCTCGGTCAGCCCGGCGGCGAGGCCGATCAGCTCATCCTCCTGGGCCTTCAGCGTGGGCGTCGGGTCGCCGGCGAGCGTCTTGTGGCTGATGGTGCGGCTGGTGCTGGCGCCGAAGGCGCCGGCGGCGGCGGCCTCGGCCGTCAGCGCGCGCATGCGGTCAATCTCGTCCGGCGTGGCATTCTCGAGGCTGAGGGCGCGCTCGCCCATCACATGCACCCGCAGCGCGCCATGCGGCAGCAGCGCGCCGATATCAATGTCGCGCGGCTTCTGCTCCAGCGCGTTGAGGTATTCCGGGAAGCTCTCCCAGGACCAGTTCAGCCCCTCATGCAGCACGGGGCCGGGAATGTCCTCGACGCCTTCCATGAGCGCGATCAGCGTCTCGCGATCCTCGGCGCGACAGGGGGCGAAACCCACGCCGCAATTGCCCATCAGCGCCGTGGTGACGCCATGCCAGGCGGAGGGGGCGAGGTGGCTGTCCCATACGGCCTGGCCGTCATAATGCGTGTGGATGTCCACGAAGCCCGGCGTGACCAGCAGGCCGGTCGCGTCCATCTCCTCGGCGCCGCGGCCAGCGACTTCGCCGACCTGGACGATCTTCCCGTCCTGGATGGCGACATCGCCCTGGAAGCCCGGCGCGCCGGTGCCATCGAGGATGGTGCCGCCGCGAATGACGATGTCGAACATCACGCGGCCCCCGATCGCTGGAGGGCGCATGCCCGAAGGCGTAAATCGGTGGCGTTCATGCTTTCCCTCCGCGGATGAGCCGGCCGGGCAGGGCGCCCGTGGCCGCTCCGTGTTCATGCACGACCTCGCCCGCGCACAGTGTCGCGCGGTAGCCGCGCGCACCCTGCACCAGGCGCTTGCCGCCGGCCGGCAGGTCATAGCGCATGTTGGGGCGCTCGATGGCGAGCTTGTCGAAATCCACGACATTGATGTCGGCGCGCAGCCCCACGGCGAGCTGGCCGCGATCATGCAGGCCCAGCGCCTGGGCATTGTCGGCGGCGAGGCGCTTCACCACGAATTCCACCGGCAACCGCCCGCCCCGCGCGCGGTCCCGCGCCCAATGGGTCAGCATATGCGTGGGTGCGGAGGCGTCGCAGATATAGCCCACATGCGCGCCGCCATCGCCCAGGCCCATCAGCGTGTGCGGATGCGTCACCATCTCGCGGATCGCATCCAGATTGCCGTCGGCGTAGTTCAGCAGCGGGCGATTGAGGATGGCGCGCCCCTCCTCCTCCAGCATCCAGTCGTAGCAGAGGTCCTCGGGGTCACGGCCCAGGCGCTTGGACTGCTCCAGCACGCTCGCCTCGGGCGGCGGTTCGTAATCGGGCGTCAGCTTGTAGATGCGGGCGTAGTTGTTCAGGCGCGCTTGCAGCGCGGGCTCGGTGGGCTCGGCCAGGATGCGGGCGCGGCGCTCGGGCTCGCGCAGGGCGGCGACGCGCGCGTTGATGGGCAGGTGGGCCACCTCGCGGAAGCCGGCGCGCGTCAGGAAGGGGTGCTGCGAGAGCTCCCAGCCGAACATCAGGCCCACGGGCCGGCCCATCACCTGGCCCGTCACCTGGATGCCCTCGGCATTGGCGGCACTCACCTGTTGCAGGATCCAGCGCCAGAAATCCGGGCGGGATTCGCGTTGCAGCAGGCTGAACGTCATTGGGCGCTTCGCGATGCGCGCGATGCGCATCAGCCGCCCCCATTCCTCCTCCGCCGGGTCGTCGAAATCGGAGATGAGCTGCATCCAGCCGCCACCCAAGCCCGCCGCGATCTCGGCCAGCTCGATCTCGGCAGCCCCCAGCGTCGGCGTGGGCTCGCCCGCCAGCGTCTTGTGCGCGATGGCGCGGGAGGTGGAGAAGCCGAGCGCGCCCGCCGCGATCCCCTCGCGCGCCAGGCGGGCCATCTCGGCGCGGTCCTCGGCGGTGGCGGGCTCGCGCTCGAAGCCGCGGCGGCCCATGACGTGCACGCGGAGTGCGGCGTGGGGCACCTGCGTCGCGATGTCCATGTCATAGGGGCGCGCTTCCAGGGCGTTAAGATACTCGGGAAAACTCTCCCAGTTCCAGGGCAGGCCCTCGGTGAGGACCACTTCGGGCAGGTCCTCCACGCCCTCCATCAGCTTCACCAGCATGTCCCGGCTTTCCGGCCGGCAGGGCGCGAAGCCCACGCCGCAATTGCCGAGCAATGCCGTCGTCACCCCATGCAGCGAGGAGGAGAGAATCTCCGAGGTCCAGGTGGCCTGGGCGTCGTAATGCGTGTGGATGTCCACGAAGCCGGGCGTCACCAGATGCCCGCGCGCGTCAATCTCGGGCGTGCCGCGCGGGACGGTGAGGTTGCGGCCAATGGCGGCGATGCGGCCCTCGGCGACCACAAGGTCCGCTTCAAACGGCGCGGCCCCCGTGCCGTCCACGAGGGTTCCGCCGCGGATGATGAGGCTGGCTTCGGCCATGGATGCATTCTCCCTGCCCCAGACCTTCGCATTCTTGGCGGTTGCGCGCCAGGGTTGCGCCCAGGGCCAGCCCCTTGCGGTCCCGACGGGGGATCACAGGTGAGGCCGCATGCCTGGATCCATCGCCCGCCGCTGCCTCGCCCTCGCGCTCGGCGCCTTTCTGCCGCTGCCACAGGCCGAGGCCTCCGAGGCCGCGGCCTGGGAGGCGCTGCGCCAGGGCGGGATGGTCCTGTTCCGCCATGCCTATGCGCCGGGCGGGGGCGATCCGGCGGGCATGCGGCTCGGCGAATGCGTCACGCAACGCAACCTTGACGCTGAGGGGCGCGCCCAGGCCATCCGCATCGGCGAGGCCATCCGCGCCAGCGGCATCGTCGTGGGCGCCGTGCTCACCTCGCAATGGTGCCGCACGACGGAGACGGCGGAACTCGCCTTTCCCGGCCGGGCGAGGCCGGAGCCCGCCTTCAACTCCTTTTTCTCCGACCGCTCGGCCGGCCCCGCGCAGACGCAAGCGGCACGCCGCCTGCTGCTCGGATGGTCTGGTCCTGGCGCGCTCTTCGTCAGCACCCACCAGGTCAACATCACGGCGCTGACCGGGATCGTCCCGGCCTCCGGCGAGGGCGTGGTCCTGCGATCCGATGGGCGCGAATTGCAGGTGGTCGGCCGCATCCGGCCCTGAGGGCTAGCAGGCTGCTGAAAAAGGTCGCGCTGGTCACGACGGGTGTGATTCGCTGTCCCTGTTAGCGGGAGACGGCGGATGCGTGGTGCGGATGGGCAGACGGCGGCCTTGTTCAGCTATGTGAGTTG